>Ga0179593_1559690_pt1 | contig 21954 bp, 19 predicted proteins | sample CZODoug2_1_08_16_FD_185931 | JGI IMG/M metagenome (GOLD analysis project Ga0179593, IMG submission 185931) | Vadose zone soil fungal communities from Angelo Coast Range Reserve, California, USA - CZODoug2_1_08_16fungal (PacBio error correction) | ecosystem: Environmental > Terrestrial > Soil >...
CGACCTAAAGTGTGGCGAAGGGGGGAATGGGGGACGATGGCAATGGACGTAAAGGGGGGGGGAGGGAAAAATCGTATCAGATAAGTCAAGCCGTAAGTAAGATCTATCTCAAGTGGCCGAAAAAATATCTGCCCAAAAGAAAACAAGAGAAGGGGGAGATCTCCAGATCCCACAAGCCGCGGGGAAAAACTTGAAACCCTTCTGTAATCAGCCAAGAAAGAAAATCAGAGGGTCCAGTCAGGGGAAAGATCAGTAAACGTGGCCGTGGCAAAGGCCCGCGGGGAAAAGAAGTTTGGGGGTCGCGGTGGGTCAGCTCGATAACGATACCAAAAGTCAATCTTAACGAAACCCAAGGACTTTACACAGCCGGGAAAGGTGCGTGACGCGTCTCTCAGGACAGTAAAAAGTTTAACAGGCAGTACGGGCAACCAGTGGGATAAGTCCCAATTGTATCGGAAGGGGGGCGAAGGTGGAAAAGGGTGGTCTAGGCACAACCGGGAACCTACAGGCTGTCCCGGGTCGGGAAGAAACACATAAAACCCTGTCAGTTTTGAAGACGGAAACTTGTCGGATTTTGTAAAAGAACACGACAGGGGGAAAAGAAAGGGAACTCGGGTGGACAGCTTCCCGGCTAATACGCTGGACGGTACAAGGCATAAAAAAAAAGAATACGCGAAGCGGGGGACCATTAACTCGTGCACCTCTTGAAAATAGGAACAAAAGTATGGAACTTTCAGGCTGGAGGATCATAGGAAAAAAGTGGCATGCAGTGGAAACCGTTCATGGGAGCTCAACGCGGGGAACAAAGGGCTTTTAAGTCAAAGATCCCCACGTCTGTAAAGACATCAAATTAGGTTGTTGAATTACGCCGGTGGGAAGGCATTTGCTCAGTATCACTTAGGCAAGCGGAATCAAGTGCGGGGATCTAACATATTCTATCTTAAACTACCCTGCTGACACAATCAAAAGTGGGTTTTGCCAATCTCCAGCAGGGGTACTGACAGCGGGCAAAAAGGGGCGCCGTACAATTAAAAAGCAGGAATGAACCGTCACATTGTTGGGGTCAATTGAAGCAGCCAGAAAAAACGAGTGCACCATAATGAGTTTTAACTGGCAGGACGCTCGCTTCGGAGACTTAGTAAAAAACATCAACTAAGTTACCTTGCTCAATCAAGTGCCCATCTTGAATAACGGCCGGAAGGGGAAGAGACGAAAAAAGGATATCGCATAATTTTGGGGTGGGGGGAAGAATCGAAGCAAAAACCAGTTCCACCTGACGCCTTATCAGAGGAAGTTTCTTGGGGGAAGAAGAGTCAATGAAATATTGATCACGGTTTAACATGGCCCTTTGATCGTCCCTCCACTACGCGAGCGTGAAAAGGGAGGGGGCGGTGAGTCTCCATCGGCATCTACTATGAATTTCAGTCGCTTGGGGTCGTAACAGGTCAAGGGAATCACTGAAGTTGCAAAGACTGGCTCACGGCCCCACGTTCGGAGGGGGGTATATGTGAAGCTTCCTAAAAGGGGGGGGGGGGAACGGGACTCTCCTTCCATATAGGACTCAGAAGAAGGGGGACAAAGGGGGGGGCATGGGAGCGTCTTCTGGGGACTTTAAATGGGAGTAGCCGCAGATGACAATATAAAAAGGCAAAAAAAAAAAAATGGAAAAAAATAGAGAGAGGAAAGGGAACAGTTTATGGTGGTAAAGGTAGAAACAATCAGACAAGAAACAAAATTTTGCACCGCACATAGGATCCGTAAGACTGACCAAAAAAAAAGTGCACGCCACCAGCAACGGCAAAAAAGGAAGGTTTCACATAGAAAAAAAGAAAAAGGCGGCCGGAAAGCAAGCGAGCGAAGGGGAAGTTGGCCAACCGCGTTTTAAGGTGACGGTTGAAGAAAGAAAATGAACTACTCATCGTAGAGACAAGGTCGCCCTACTAGGGGCCGAAACCGCGATTTTAATCTGAGGGGGAGACGAAAGGGAAAGCGGGAAATTGGGGTCGGGAAAGCAAAAACAAAGAAGATCAGGACTGCCCAGAAAGAGCTCCGACAGGCTCCTGATAGGGGGGGAAGGTTGGTAGCTTACGAGTCGTACAAACCAAATTTCGGGACTGGGGGGGAGGAGTAGCCTCATTCTACGGGAATGGGAGAAATGGGGAAAACACTTCGGGGGGAAATAAATCGTAGTACGGTAGGCTGGGGTCGATACGGGAGTCGACATACTAGGGAAAAGAAGGAGGCGAATGGGAACATTGAATGCGGTAACGCAACGGGTTGCCAAACAATGTGAAACTGTAAAAGTGTCCAATAGACGTCTCATTGATCGCGACTCTGAGCGCTTGGAGGTAATCGGTATGGAGAGAAAAAAGCAAAGTGCTGTGAGGAAGGCAAATACAAAAGTGAAGCTAATCCAACGGGAGATGAAATCGCATCAACGAAAAATAAGGGGGGTATACCCAGAGGGGAGAAGCTTGCGAATGAACGCTGCCTGCTGCGCGGGCCCCACCGCCGGTCAAATCCACAGAAAGAGGTGGGGGTGGAGGGGCTCCCGGCTCGAGACTGGCAACATTTTTTTGAAGTCGGGGGATACATGAGATCGGTTGACTCCGTAATAAAGGTGGCGGACACAAGGAACTGCCTTCAGATGCGGAGCAAGGGAACATTGGCCTACTTTAAGATGAGGTCGTGGAAAGAGGAGTTAAACGAGAGTAGGGGCGTCGCTGGATGCAAGAGGAAGGGGGAAATGGGGTACCGTAAATGCGAGTCTACGCATGAAACCTGTTCAGTGCCTGGAGAATAAGTCCAGGGAGGGGAAGTTCAGGACAGTAAGGCAGAACAGGGAGGGGGACCATGTTAGTGGCCAAAACCGCCGACAGAAGGGAAGCCGTTTTAAGGGTTCCAAACACAGGCGGTTGCAAAAAAGGGGTAGTGGTGATAAGATGGTAATGAGTTAACAGAAAAAACTTTTCTGAGGCAGCCTTCGTTCTACGAAATTGGTTAAAGGTCACCTTCAACAATCGATTAGGGGGGGGTTCACGGAACCTGGTTTTACTCGGGGTCGAAGTGGATTCTTAGCTTTATATGAGATAAGGGAAGCAATTCTAAAAGGCAGGAGGGGGTCTTTTCCACCGGGACAACGGAAGATTACAGCTTGGGGGGAAGCTAAAATTGGGGAGCTGTCCGTTATGGCCCCAGTTGGAAAATTTTGCGGAAAAAGGAGTGGAGGCTGGCAGGCTAGGATGGGAAGTGAGTGGTGGCATAGTTGAGGAAGAAGCGTATCTGAGGCTGGAAGGAAGCTGATTCAAAAGGGTGGGAAGAAAAGTCTAACAGAGCGAAAAAGTACAAGTCTGGAATAAAAAATGCACAGCTCTATATAAACAAAAACAAAGGGGATTGGGGGGAAGAAAAGAAGATTGGTGCAGCTATTTCCGCTGGACGAATTAAAAAAAACTGCTAAAGCAGGGTCCATAAAACTGCGTGAATCAGGAGATATCCTAATAAGATCACTCAGTGTAAAGATTCCAATGAACACTCAGGAGAATGATCGCCAGAAACACAATAAGGTCGTTAAATGAAAAAGGCAAACCTGCAGGGGGAACCGAGAGAATCCATAAGGACTGAATAAGAAGGGGAATGAAGGCGGGGTGGGAAAAGGAGCAAAACGGAAGAGGCCAAGGTTTCTGGACTCAGTTTTTCAAGAGAAGTCACTGGTCAAAATTGCAGCGAGGGTCCCTCCAGGGGAGCAAAGGGGGGGTTCTGCCAGACTTGGGGAGACCTTCTCGCAGGCAGTCTAAGGGCAAGGGAAGTCGCAGTCCGGGGAGTGTATTGCGCCAAAAAGAAGAACAATTGTGCAGGGAAGGGTCGAATCCGTTTGCTAAGGGTGTCCCACAGGGAGGGGAGGTCGTACGGGAAAAGCATGGAACGGCCCCCGTTCAAACGCTGAATGGGGAACTGAATTCCACGACATGACTGATCACACGAAACGGAAAAGCCTTCACCTGAAGAATATAAAGGTACGCCGCAGACGGGAAAAGAACTACGCTCAAGGCTACTCAAGAAAAAGGGGAAGACTCTGTTTACATACGACGACAAGAGCCAAGGCTGTCCCGGAGAGGGGCCGCATTTAGAAGTAAGGGCCGCACCTGAAATTTATTCTAAAGAGCAGGGAGAGATGGAGGGGACTTAGAATGGGGACAGATATCCATCGGAAAGCAGCTAAAAAGTTATTGGTGAATGTACTCAGGGGGCCCCCGAATCGGATAAAAAGAGTTAAGAACTAATATAAAAAGAAAATTATTGGCGATTAGACTCACGGGCACAAGCACAAGACCGTACACCACTTTGGGGATTTTTCAGAAACGGCCGGAAAAACAAAACGATTAAAGAAAGGAGACAGTGCTGTACAAGGTGAGAGGAGAAGAAAAACACGGCGACAGGGAAAAGTGTGTGCGGTGGAACGGCATCGAAAACTTAAATTTCCCCAAGTGGCCGAGATGAATCTCGGAAGGAGAGTAGTAAGCGGCCCACTCAAGAACCGTTACCTTCGAACTTCTGACCAACAGGGGATAAGAAAAAAAGAGGATCTACTCGAAAAGGGAGGGGGGAAAAGAATGTGGGGGGGGTTGGCTCGTCATCTGACCAATTCAACCTGCCGAAGGGTCGGGGGCGTCTTAAGGGGGTGAAAGCTAAATGAACTCAAAATACGGGGTGTAACTCATGGGCCCTGGGAAACAGAGGACTTAACATCGTAGGGTCGCCATCACCTCTATTATCTCGGGATCCTACGGGGAAAAGTACTCAGGGGCGTCAGGAAAGGAAGGGAAAAAAACAACGACTATCAAAGGCCTGACTTTCTTTTCCGGCGCAACGGAGAGGTGGGGTTTGAATCTCCTTCGCTTGCGTTTGAGTGGGTAACAAAAAGGGGTAGAGAATTTCCAACCGGGGGGGGACAAAGTTGTGGCTGCATGGGATTCTATCGGGCTGGGCCTGGAAAACAGAAAAGACTTTACGAAAATAATCTCAAACAAACACCAACAAGGAAGAGGGAAAAAAATTTCGGGGAAGATTCTGCGGGCATTTTTGTGAAGGGGGGAAAATAGAAAAGCATGCGCCCGAAACAAGAACGGTAGAGGAAAGGGACACGAAAAAACCTGTAACCTCACGAAAGGCGACGGAGCTGTGTATAGCCCCTCAGAATTAAGAAAAGGTCAGCGACAATCAATCTTACAGGGGGATGAAGGGGAGGTTAGGGGTGACGTTGCCTGACGCCAGAACAGGAAGAAATCGAAAAATAGAAGCCCTAAGTACTGCCTATGTGGAAGACTCTATTTGGGGCGCGCTGAGGGGGGATGTGACAAAAGGGGCCGGCCGTGAAAACCGTGAATCGGCAAATCGTTTCATGGAAGCTCTGGGAAAACCATCCGAGGGATCACGCGGAACCGCGGAGAGTTGGGACCGAGGGGGAGGGCGAGCGGCAACCAAAACAAGGAGTGCGGAGACCTTATGGAGGAGTTAAAAAAGATTGTAGAAAACACTAAAAAAGAAGGGGTGACAAGGAGGGAAGGGAAGGTAACGGAGGAGGCGGCGCTTACGAAAGAGCATCGAAGGGGATGCCAAACGAAAGAGGAGGGAAATTAATTGAGGTAGGATCCGTTCCGACAAGGAAAAACAAGGTTAACGGGGGGGGTGCTTCCAATCAGGGGCTCATTGAAGCGGGATCGCGGTTCGAGTAAGCGGTAACTTCAGTGCGTAAGAAAAAAGAAAAACAAAAAGGGGCTTGTTTCAGTAGTACCCGGGTGCTGCGTGAAGGATAGCCACCATCCCCGAAGGTGGAAAAGGGGAGGTGGGCGAGAGCGAGTGTCTTCCAGTGAGCGGAAGGTATCCCCCCGAAAGCTGGGGTGAAGGAGTTCGTCCTTTGGGGACGATAGGAGGGCAACATGTGAGGTCAGTAAGACCGCTCTTTAAAGAAAAGAACGGAGCCACCAAGGCCACTAAGGTCATACTCAAGAAGAACTAAAGGAGAGGGATTCGTCGTATGTAACGAGATAATGGAGAGATGACCCTGCCTCAGTCAAGATCCTTGACGGGCGGGAATGGGACGAAGGGAAAGGCTTGCAAGTTGGAAAAGGGAGGGAGGGAATCTTCCCCCCCAAAAGAGGGGGAAAGAGCTTACTGCCCGTGGATGGGGAAAAAAAAACAGGGGTATTGAGAATCAAAGAACTGGAGGGTGCCGTTGTAACTCCGGAACAGCAACGGATTAAAAGAAAGCAGGTGTGATAACAATGGAAGGAACGGCGAGCGGTAAGTCCTGAGGAAAGGTGTTTACTGAAGGCGAGCCAGGGACAACGATGCAAAGGGGATCAATAAGAGGGGGAGCCGCTGCAATTTAGCTTAGCGGATATGAGATACCCAACGTATAAACGCAGGAGAAGACAGCCCTGTGGGGGGGGGGGGGGGGGGGGGGGGGGGTGGGCGTTAGGGGCCCGCCTGCCCGAGGTACCATGCCGCTGGTTCAAAGAAAACTAAGGATTGGAACGGGGTGACCAAAGGTTTCCATCCGGGGGATAAATGGGATTTGTGAGTGAGGCGAGGCTGAGGGTGAGTTTTGGAAGCTATGAGAAGGATCGATAGGGAGGAGTCGGCTGATTAAAGAGGGAAGATTCAACTCAGTGGGGAACTTAAAGAACAAAGCATAGGTCACAGAGCTGCAAAAGGAGGGAGGGGATCCTATAAAACGGAGGGGATTAAATATATAATAGGGAACCTTGTTGCATATATTGGAGAAAATTCCTTCTGCGAAGAGGACGTTCAGGGGGGGGTGAACAGCTGATACTCAGGAAATCTCAGAGGGTATAATAAACCTCAAGAGCTGACAAAGGAAGCAAGTATCTGAAGAAAAAAGCAGAACCATCAGGTCACCCCAGAGGGGGACAACAAGGGGGGAACCCGCCGGGGAAGGGGGGGCCCGTAAGCCATCGGAAGAAGCAGGAAACTAAGGGTAAACGCAGCACTGTTGAGAGGAGAACGGGGTCAACAAGCTCATAGAAAGCGGCAGAAAAAGGGGGGGGGGCAGAGGGACCGCAAAAACGACGTTACATCGCTTGTGACAGTCCAAATCATTCATCAAAAGGCATGAAGCAGCCTCAAAGTTAGGGAAAACTGGAAGGAAAGGGGTTGAAAGAATTCCAAAAGCATAATGGTTTTCTAGGTGGCGAAGGAAAAACAGGCTGGGGGCGGGGGTACTTTAAATAAAATGGCCCAGAAAAGGCCTGCCTTGATCAGGAAAGGACGGGAAAGGGATCAACCAGTTTTAGCAAAACTTCCCGTAAAAGGAAATGTACACTTCACTTCACGAAAATCCAGGAAAAAGTCATGCAAGTCTAGGTGCAGCTAAAACATAAGTAATCTCTGAACGTAGGGAAATCTTGGGAGTATTCAATTAGGGCAGGATTGGAAAAGACCGAAGGGAGAGAAAACTAGCGTGCAAGGTTCTTATCAAAACATTTGCAAAGATACAACTACTGCATCAATCTCAAAAGAGGGGGAAGGACTCTGTTTAAAAGACGCCAGTCAGCAGGGAACTAAGAAGAGCTGCGAAAAATAAGAGTCTTCGGGCGAGGAACTAGATTTAGAGGGAAATACCGGAATACGAAAAGGAAATTTGTCGGGAACGCCAAGAATGCAGTATACGCCAGAAAAAAAGGGGGGGACGAGGTTACTATCTCACGGGGGGGAAAGGGGGGAAGAGCAAGTTAGACTGGTCCTCGAGAAGGGGAGACGGGGGGGGAGATAATGCGTGCTACAAGTCGAAGAAAAACGAGGGTTTGTGGTGACAGGGTAGTGAGTGTTAATTCTAGTAGAATAAGCGGGGAGAGAGACTAAAGCGGCAGGAAGGAAGAAGCAGCATGTTCCCCATAAAAAAAGTCGTTAAAGCAGAAACAAAAGAGGAGAGTAAACAAAATCGGCCAAGTGAGAGGAAGCGAAGAGCACGTTAGCTTAGGAATATGCAGGTGTACCCAAATACACGAGTAACTACTGAAAGCATGTTATACCGACGGCGCTGAAAAAGAAGGGAAATGGGAGGTCTCAGATGAAGGAAGAGAGAGAGAAAAGGGGGAAGGATAACAAAAACGAGAAAAGTCTGTGCCAGAGACAGTAAATGGAGAGAAGAAAGTCGGTAGGAATTGTTATTGAACGGAGCTCTCGAATCAAAGCGAGAGGAGGCAGCATTTCCGTCCTACGGGGGCCCAACAATGAACACCGAGAGAACGGAGAGAACGAACCCTACACAGCATGAAAGCGAGTAGAGTCTTAAACAAGAAGAGAGGCAGGAGGTCTCGAAACGAGACGTGTAAAGATTCCTAACGGAGAATAAGGTGAACTACGGATAGGGCAGGGGATCTATAAATAAAACGCGGCCTAGGATTCCTGACGAGAATAGCGTCGTGGCCACGTGGGAGCCAAAAGAAGTAAGAGTATAACAGATAGGTATTGAAGGGGATCGGAGCCATTTAAGAGGCACAACGTAGGAAGGGAAAAACGGAATCACGATCCCGATCAGAGGGACGAAAGAGGAGCGGAACAGGGTGCAAAAAGTATCGAAGGTGGGGATTGCAAAATCTCCAAATGACGAGGAGGGGAGAAACGGTTTGAAGGATCCATGTTCCAATTTATGAGCAAGACCCAGGGCGGTGTGAAATTGCGGGAGCATGGGGAGTCTAAGGAGGACCTGCCCCATAATAAGCCAGGGTCACAAAAAGGCTGGTCACCAGGGTGGGACAAAATTAAAACGGTCTTAGTAAAGATAGAGATGTAAACACAATCTGCTGTAAAGCAAATGTTTGGGATGGTCACAAGAAAAATAGCCTGGAGTCCCCCGTTCAGGAACAGCATTTGGAGAGAGACGTCCGGGAGGGGAAGGACCGATCTTACTCGGAAAACCAAAAAAGAGAGTGAAAAAGAAGACATCGCTGAAGGTGTTTTAAAAGGACCACAGTACTGGAAACGGGCAGGAGAGCTGTAAGAACGCGAAAAAATCGAGAGGTGAGGCGGAACACTATTTGGGGAGGCATAACCACGTATAGTACGTAAAAGTTGGAAGGGACGGTAAAGAGCCCCTGAACGAAATCACCAAATCAACGCGTATACAGAGAAAGTATGAGGGGTGGACACGACCGAGCGAGAACAGAAAAAAGGCGTGGGAAGCCCAAAAGAGAGAAAAGAGAACGCAGGCATTTAGGGCAAATACAAAAACCAAATAGATTAAACATGACTCAAGAGGGAAATGCGTGTTCATTTAAAGCTCACATGGAAACCCATAAGACTCCCCAGTCTGCAAGTAAAGCGCTTAGAGGGTTGGATTTTAAGCGGGCAGGGTAAAACCACCGATCGAGTGAATCAATGATTAGGGGCGTGAAACGCGTAGAAGGGAGGAAACCGAAAGGTGACAGTGCTAATATGTGAAGGATGCGGTTCAGGCCGCAGGGCGTAGTGACGGGGGGGGGGGGGGGGAAGCGTACTGTCTCATAGAGACAGGCCAAGGAGTAACAAAGGGCGGAGGGGGTAGTACAAGGGCGATACTTTCCTACATTTAAACAACACCAATGTCTGAACAGGCAAATCGAGGGGCGGCGGAATTGCTCGCAGATCTTGACGAAAAACAAGAGAAAATCGTGGGGATAACGCAAAAAAAAAAATAATCTGCGGAAAAGCAACTGAAGAACCAAGGGAGTAATCTCGTTGTAATATAAAAGATCACAAGCAGGGGGGAGGAATTAACCATCTAAAAAAAGGCCGAAGGAGAGAAAAGGGGTGTAATAGTCCTCTAGCGTGGAGGAAATTGCTGACGAAGGAGGTGCCCCAACAAAAGGCGGAAAAGCAAACCGAATAGTAACGGGTGAGGCTGCAGGTGCATTTGGATACCGACGGTTTGAGAAGGAAAATCCCCTTGGTAGTCGTTAAGTCAAAGAGGGGTGGGCCACCAAACGATGGGCTTCATACTACAATACATTCATCGGGCAGGCTGTATTTAAAAGGAGAAGATAGTAATTGAAGAGCGGCGGAGCTGTATAGTAAGGACTTGACCGTAAATGAGGAAGGGATAAATACATTGTGGGCAAAGTCGTTCCTGAGATCAGGATATGAAAAAGTTGAAAGGAATCCGGCCCGTGGGGAAGACACCTGTGTATTTTGGAAGGCAGGGTTGTGCAGTGGGAGCTTTCAGGGACCAATTAGGCACAACCTCATTATTTGGTATAACCATGGGGGGGGGTGAATAAGGCGAAAGAAGTCCGGACTAGAGGGCTGGAGAAGTTCAAGGGTAACGGGGGAATCAAAGTTTTGGATGAAAAAAGTCAAGGGGCAGGACGCGCTGATGGGGGGGGGGGAAAAGTGATACGTTGATCTGAGGGGCCCACCTGGAAGGAGAAAAACGGGCTACGTTTCAAATGTTGCCAAAGCCGGTAAAGCTGCCTGATTATAAAGCCTGACGCCATGAAAAGGATTTCCAAAGGGGCGGGGAAAATCAAAAACGCGTCGGTGAAAATTGGGGGCGGAAAAAAAAGAAGGGGCAGGGAAGGGGGAGGGGGGGGGACCCTATTTTAGGGAGGGAGGAGAGAGAGATTAGCATCTGCATCTATTGACCTTAACCCCAAAACCGCTGCTATATCTAGCGGAACAAAGAAGAGGGGCACCCTTTATTGCTAGAAAAAATCACAAAGGGAGGAAGGAGACAAATACCATTTGGGGATCTATTGGACGCCGGAGGAAGCTCTGAGAAGAGTACGGGGGCAGTTACAAACAGAGGGGGAGAAATCTAATCTCAAAAGAAGAAGAGGAACGATCTGATCAAGGCTCAAGATCTTGCCTCACACGAGGGGAGAGGGATCCAGCAGACCAATCGGAGTAACTCCGAAAAAAAGGGGGGGGCCGGGGGAACCCGAGGATCAGGCGGTAAGCCAAACCAACGGTAATCCGGCAGGTAGGCCTTTGTAAACGAAGACTCCGGAGTTGGAGAGGGGGCTCCTGTGGGCAGACAAGTCACGAAAAAAAGCACGGGGGACAAAGCAGCGGGCCCAAAAGTGATAAAACATGTGGATGCTCGCTTGGGGCCGACACAGAAGGAAAAGTGGACAGAAAATTAAGCGCCAGGGAGGAAAATTGTGAACCAATACCCTGCAGGAGGGCGAAAGGGTTTCATATGGTGTCGACGAACTCCTTACAAATGGGAAACCTCAAGCGTCGGGTTGAAGTTAAAAAGAAGGTACACACCGAAGGAAAGCATGTTCAACTTGGGGGGGTGAGTCCAATACTGTACTGTCGAAGAACGCCCGTTGGCACATGGCCAAACGCGGCGACCTCCGTAAGTAAAGCCGGTACTAAGAAGAAAGAGACAAAGCTGGACCGACGAAGAACGTTTTCATCATAGTGACTAGACGAATAAACTTGAACGGGAGGGGAAGGAATGCATTATTGCCACAGGGTTTGCAAGAAATGAAGTAGGCTCACCGAGAGGGTCGAGGACAAATTAACATATATCCTGTATCCGCAAACGCGGAAAGGCACAGGGGAATTAGGTGAATTGACGCCCGGGGCAAAATACTAAGAGAAGAAAAGGACTCTCACAGAATAGAAAGAAAAAAACTGAGTCGGTGGGAAGAAGTTAATCAGACTATCTCCCATAAGAACGGGACCCTGACACTGGTCGTGGTCCAAGGAAGGAGACAACGACACTACTACGCACCGGGACGCGGGAACAATGAGAAATTCAGGCTACCGGGGGGGAATGAGATTCTGTACGGAAAAACACATAGCTGGGAAGCTGGATCTCTTCGCCCTTAAACTGTGTCCAGACGGGACCCAGCATACAGTAACTAATGCCTTGTAGAATGACCCTCATTTGAAATATAAAGGGCTGAGAGAAACGAACTACTCCTCCCTAGTATCAGTGGGGGGGGTTTTTTTGAAGCCTAGGAAACAGCAAAACTCCCACCTTTAAGGCAACCTGAAAGGTGGGAATACTGCGGAGGGAGGGGCTGGCAAGCTTCAATGGAACGAAGGGGGGACGAACTGTTTTAACGCATGGCCCGGGCTTCCATCCCCGAGGACTTGACTCGGAGGGAAAAAATCTTACAATCGGGAGAGCACTATGTTGTAGGAGGGGTGCAGAACGTCCACAGGGAACTCGGGGAATTCAAAGATCGCGACGCTTTAAGTAGGAACTTTTTGGATCTGTCAACAGTGGAGGGGGGGGGGGGGGTTCATCTTGGTGCCGGGGGGTCGAGACCTGAGGGCCTACCGTTCGGGGCGGCAGGGATGCGAAGTCGCTGTGAAAAAACAAAATGCGTTAAAACGCAGCTGGAAAACACCAAAAAAACGGGGATGAGAAAGGGATTCGTGGTCAGCATCGGTAAAGCAGGGTTGGGATGTGGGGAAAAAAAAAAGTAGAATCCCATGCCGAACAATTTTGAGCCGGGGGGTACATGAACGAACAGAAAATGTCAAACACTCCAAAAGAACTACTTTGGGGGCACAAACCCCCCAGAAACGTGGCGCTCAGCTGAGACGATAGTCGGGGTGGAGGGCCCATCTTTAACTGACGTTGCTTACTCTACAAGCGGAAAGAAAAATCTTCTATGGATCATACGATGTGGGCAAGAAGGAGTAGGAGGGATTGATGTGACGAATCAAAAAGGCGGAAAACAGGGACGTCGGACAGACATCAGTTTCATTGATCTCAAAGCAATATCCGGGCAGGGTGAAGAGAGGGGAACTGACGAGAAAACCCCATTGAGGTCGGAATAAAGGGAGGTAGTAAGAAATTTTAGAAGGAAGTGCTATAGGGTTTCACTTATGAAGCCGCAGAAATTAAGGGGAGGGGGAGGGTCCGCCGGAACTAAGCAGTTAAAAAAAGAAACAAGGAGGAAAGGCCGGCGAGGGGTAAAGTGGGGACGCAGGCCTACAATGCCACAAGGTTCCTCATCTTCTCGGGGACATCCATTGGGTTAAGACCCAAGCGCGTGTAGAAGGAGGTCCGCCGTGGAGGCGGAAAAAAAAGGAAAAAGTGGGGGTTCAGTACGGTACGAAATTTTAGGATTAAGGGTAGAATGGGGAACAATCTACAAACCAGAAAGTGTCTGATAGTGAATAGGGACGTCTCTCTGGGCCACCGGATCCAAAAAAAACTAATAAGGGGTTCTAAAAGGGGGGATACCAGTTATATCTCTGGCAGGTTGGTAAAGACATCAAGAAGCCGGTGAGAGTCCCGGGGAAAACACCCACTGCCGAAAACTAATGGCAAAGCCTACAGTTAACTGTCAAGTCAGGAGAAAAAAGGTAAAGAAAAGGGGGATGCACGGATTGAATACGCAGTCAGGTAATACGTCGGGGGGGCCATTACTGGGGAACTTTCGTAGGTCCAGGGGATGAAGTTTCACCGAGGTTGCCGGAGAAGAAGGACATTCGTAACAATGAAAGGACGTACTGCCGAAAGGGTGATGTCCAATTCCCGCCTAAGAATGGAGGGGAGTGTTTAGAAACATTATTCAATCGCCCCTCCCGGGGATGGGAAGGGAGGCCGGTCGCAACTCAAGTGGAGGAGGTAAGGGTGCAAATTCTTGCCGTCAAAAATTGACTGCAAGGGGGAAGAACTGGCCCATGCAAAGAAACTGGTGGTATCACTGCCTGGTGGGAGACTCGGAGTAGTATGCTACTTGAAGAAGGTCATCCCGGGAGAAAGATCAAAAAAGTGGAAATAGGTTCGTTTCCAAGCCTGGGTACTCCTGCCGAATGACATGCTGGATAAGATGGGGGCGGGATTTCCCCAAAGAAGGTGGAGCGGAGTTGAAGGGGGGCATTGCTGATCATAGACTGAGGAGGGGCAGATAGTTGAGCATGAACATCGGAGGAGGAAATGCATAGCCAGCAGGCAGATTCAAGGCACGGCCTAACGTCAAAAACTTTCGCGAGCGGGAAACATTACCAGTCGGAGCACAAGGGGAGGTAAGATGCGTCACAAAAATAGGGGGATATACCTACGTGTGAAACTATCCTATTAACTCTGAGAAGAGAAGGTGTAAAGGGGTAAACATGGGTCTTCGATGACAAAGGATATACGGACTCCTACGGAGGTCGGGACTCAAATATCTTCACTCACAAAAAATTAAGAAATGTAGGACTCACCCAATCCGGAGGAGGGGGGGGGTGGGGGGGGGGGGGGGGGGGGGGTGGGGAAAGGGCACAAACTGTCCCTTTTGAACTCCTTATGACATCAACTATAGCATTCTGTGAGACAGGCAGGCCAGAGGAAAGAAGCCACTCGGCGATGCAAAAGTGGGGTGGGGGCAGCTCAGATGGAACAATCTCATCACTGTTAAAGGGGCAGCGCTAAAGTAAGGAAGCCAACCATTGGAGGACACGATTTGACGCAGGCCCAAAAAAAAAAAAGGGGAAACTACAAGCAGGCAGTACGGCAGAAAAGGGCCAGTGAAGGACCCGGGTTTATCAACAATAAGACCTTGTTTAAAATGCCCGGGCAAAGAAGCACCCAATCGGCGGGGACGGGAATGGCCACAAGGCATTACGCTGAAACGTGCAACTTTCTTAATTCAAAAGACTGTCAAGGGGTGAAAAGTTCATATGGTCAAGCATGACGTTAACGAAGGAGAAAAGAAAAGTACAGCGACGAGGACAGCACACTGAATCCTCTGGTAAATACGACGAGGAATCCCGTAGGACTTGGGTAGTGAGGAAGGGTGAAGGTTTTGGGGGGGGGCATTATGAATGGAAGGCGCGGTCTAACCGATGGGGCTTGGGACCATGGCGGAAGTATCCGTAATCCCCAAGCAGGCTCACAAAGTTAACTTAGGGGAGGAAGGACGGGGAAAAGCGAAGGCAAGCTCCGCTAAAAAGCGGCCAGGGTCACACTTCTGAGTGGCTTTAAAAAAACTAGAAAAGAGGCCAATATACGGCTGACAAAAGGAACTACCACGTCCGGAGAATAAGATTACGCGGACTTAGGTACGGAAACGGACGAAGCACTTCAACCAAGGTTTGGGAAGGGAGGAACGGCTGGCAAAAATACTAAATTCAAGGGAACATCGCCGGAAAGCAGGGCAGTCCGAGGTCGCAAGGTATTAAGGAGGGTACCCCTCCGACCGTAACTAGCCTTGAACTGAGGGCCCCGAAGAACAAATATTAGAGCCATACGGAAACGATGACTAAGAAATAGATAAATGGGGTGGTTGAAGAAAGTCCCACAAACACCCTTGATTCAACCTACGAGGGGGGAAGGTAAAAAAAAATCGGTATTTGCTGGTGAAGAAAAAGCGGGGGACTGCCTACTGCAAGGGGGTTTTAAAGTTTAGGGAAAAAGAAAAGAGGCGCATCGTCGGTTCGTCGAAATCGTCAAGAGAGAGAGATTATGGTAGTTCGGGGTCTCTTCGTCAGGCACGCGAGGGCGAAAAATGAATATAACCTATTATATCGGAACGAGCGGACGGCGCACGTATATGAGTAAACAGCTCCGTCGCCGGGGGGCTGGGAGTGGGCACGTTTTTTCGTGGTCGCCGGGCCTTCAAGTGATCCTACGCGGGGGGCAACATGGTAGGAGTAGGAGGGGAGGTTACGGACCCAAAATATAGATGACAAAAGAGTACAACAACAAAGAGGGGAGGAAGGTCATCAGGAAAACGTAAAGAAGTGGTGTGAGTTATCACCAAAGAAGACCGAGAACAGGGGACATCCAGGGAGGTCAAAAGGGGAAAAACGAAAGAAGCCCGGCGACGGAAGCTGGTGCACCGAGAAGAAGAAACGTGAACGACCGGGGAAGCGTCACGTCTTATATGAAGGGTGAGGAAGGGACTGTGGGACTAGAAAAGCGAAACAGGGACCTAAGGGCCGATGTGGCCGAAGGAACCGAAAGAAGAAAACGAGGAGTGTATGTTAAATCAAAGGGCAAATCGTTAAAAAGGACGTAGGGGCAAAGGAATTGGAAGCGCTGGACCCATCCATAAGGCTACGCAGCGTCGAGATAGGGCGGGGAGCAAAGAGAAGAAAAAAAACATGTCTTTGGGGCGAGATACTTGGGGAAAAAAGGAGGTCACGAAGGTTCCGTAAGGAAGACGGGGGCGTGCGAAGAAAGGTCAAGCCGCAGGTAACGAGGTATGAGAGGGAGGGGGAAGAGTACTAAAGACGGCGACGAAAAGGAAAAATGCAAGAGTGTAAAGGACGGAGTGGAAGGTAGTAGGAGCGGTTACATTGCAAACAATGGGGAGAAGGGGTTCGGCTTCAATCCGCATCCATTTTACGCTAGAGAAAGGGAGGTCAAAGGGGAAGAGTGGGGGGCCAAGGCACGGTGGCGGGGGGGGTCAGTAAAGGGGGCCAGGTGGCAAGGGGAAGAGTGAAAAAGCAACAGAAAATTTTGTGGATGGCCGATGCGAGAGTGAGGGGGACTGAAGGATTGCGCTTGGCCACACAAAACCAAAGTCTGAACTGTGGGGGACACTACCTCCGTGAGAGGGGAAACCTGTTTTTGTGCAACCCACGGGCTCGGAGAGAAAATCAAGGTTGGAGGGACACCCACGGAAGAATGCCAGCTCAAAAGCAACTTTACTGGCTATGTGTCGGGCATGTACATAGGCACCGACAAGAGAGGAATGGGTAGTGCGAGCGGTACAGCGGAGAGGACGTGTAGTAAATGCGAGGTCGCCGGGGGAGATGAAAGTACCAGTAAGGGGGGAGAAAAAGTCTCCTTTGGGGAATCAGGCCGGAGGAAGGAACGGTTTATGGGTCAGGTCCATCCCGAAGGAGAGAGGGGAGGTTGTAAGGCGTGGGACCGGACATCGGGGGAACTCCACGCCCGCTGGTGGGACAATTGAGGGAATGGCTCAACGTAAGATGAGGAACTGACCTGCGGGGAGGGGTCTGTGGGGGAGACGTTGAGGCAAAAGATGCAATGGGGTATCAAGTTCCTTTTGGGGGGCGGGGGACCGTGGGGGGGGGAAAAGTTAATTCTAGCAGGGTGAAGAGATGAAACCAAACAGCGAAGCATCTGAGGGATGGCTGCTTTCCCGGGCAGGACCGCATCAGGTCTGGGGAATACAAATGCTTATTCGGGAGTGAAACCAGAAGGGGGGAAAGGGGACAGCGATGTGAATAAACGAACGAGGGGCTATCATAGGAAAAAGGTGCTTATTGATGGGGGGGGCGCTATTTGGAGGAATCGAAGGAGGGAGTGGTAAGAAGAGATTTCGGGGCCTAGCTCCCCGCCTTTTGTACAAGGGTCGGCTGCTCAAAAGGAATAAAGAAGGGAATTCTCATTTTGGAAAAGGAAGATCGCAAAAGAGGGAAAAGGGAGAGAGATCTCCCTAATTTTGGAGTTACGATTGGGATCTCTCAGGGAAGGTTCAGGGGCCAACTTTAATCTGCAAGCTAACCAGACTACGAAGAGAAAGAGGGAAGCTCAGCCAGAAAAGATACAACTCACCACAATGAAAAAAGGAAAGGCACAATCCAAGCCTTCTCAAACGAGCAACCAGGGAATCCCGCCGGGCAAGAAGCGGGGCAGAAGGATCGTCAGGCAGGGTAAAAACGTACGTTTGAAAAGAAGCACATTGAGGGACTCCGCTTAACGACAGAAAAGATACATATTGGCAGCAGAGAGTCACAAATCCAAAAAAAAACCATCTTTCATCGCTTTGTGCGGGGTGACCATTCTAGACAGAGTAAAACACTCAGAGGAAGAAGCAGAAGTTGAGGGAGCAAGACTCAAAAACAAGGGGCGAATCCGTTGAGAATTTTAAAAGACTTAAGTTCCCCCTCAGAGGGGAACGGCGGGAAAGACATCAGCCCGGGGAAGGAAAGCTTCCTTTTCAACAGGGTATGCACGACTGGAACTGGAGGGAAGCAGGGTCACTGAAGCTTCACACGAAGGGACCCACGCGGTAAGGGAACGGACTAAGAACAGGGATACATCGACGGTCTCCATTAAATAAATAGGTGAACATAGCAAAAAGGAAGAAAATCTCTGGCCAGGATGAGTTGAGTATAAGGGCAGGGAAAGGTTTGAAATATCAGGGAGCCTCACCGGTATAAAATGGGCCTTAATCAAAATGGGACAGAAGAACTTCGGACAAAATCAGAGACACCAAGCGTGAAACTGCGGGGGTTTGAGGACTCCTTGGCCAGAAACCAAAGGCTCTCACATCAAGCTGCAATGAGGTGGGAAGTTTCACTACCGAGGAGGGACTATCGCTACCCTTTTAACGTGGAACAAGCCACTTTGGTGGATTGGTTCAGCGAACACGGGAAAAAAATGACTCTGACCGAGGACTCAGGAGGTCAATTTGAAGCGATGTTAAATCACTTGATACCTGGAGTGTGGGGTAACTTTAGAATGGCAATAACTACCTTAAAGGGACATAACGGCCGTTCTCCTGCAGGACCTCGTCGTGCAAGTTAGCTTACAAAAAAAAAGGGGGACTACGGATAATAAACGGACACCATGGAAATTAAAGCGGGCATTCTACACGGGGGACAGAATAATTCTTCAAAGAATGGGTGGTACGCTCGAGGAGAAAAAAAAAGTAGGGTTCCACCGGAGCCCGTAATATGATGCAAAAAAAAAAAAAAAAAAAAAAACAAAAAAAAAAAAAAAAAAAAAAAAAAAAACAAAAAAAAAAAAAAAAAAAAAGAAAAAAAAAAAAAGAAAAGAAAAAAAAAACAAGAAAGAGGGTCTGGGCTATCAGTTAACAGAATGCATCACATCAGCTTCACTTAACATCAGGGGGAGGTTCCTCGGTCTCGTATCTACGAAAAGGGGGGGGTTTGATTACTTTATCTTCGGAAACGTACAGTACTCTTTAGAAACGGACAAATCACTAATAGATCGAGGTCCTGGGAGCCGGGTCAGAGGTAGAGGTTAAAATGTGCAAACAGCTCCGGCATCGGGCGGGGAAAGGGTCGGGACTCTCTTTCCATAGAGGGAACGAACCATTTAGGGTTGTGGGGAGGACATGTTATTCTCAAGGCTGGGCTAGAAAACACGAGGAAAAGAAAATGGAATCTCTCTCAACACAAGGGCGAATTAGTGGGAGTCTGCAAGGTAGGTAGGGGGGGTGTGAGGGAATTGGACACCAGCATACTTAGATCCCTGACAAGACACTTTTGGGGAAACTACCTCTAGATCTTTAAAGTAACGCACGAAAAAGGGGTTCCACATAACAGAAAGTGCCCAGAGCCCAACTCGAGACGTTAGAGCAAGCTCTACTATCGGGGTGAAGAAGGGGTCCTTCCACGAGGGAACTGGTGTCCTTTTCACGTGACGCGAAAACCTTAAGAAGTAGATCCGCGCTCAGACTAGTGAAAAACGAAACCGACGAATTTTAAGACTGAGTGGACTCGACAATGCCACTGACTGCGGGGAGACCATCTTTGTCGTGAGAAACAGAAAAAGAAACCTCGGCGTCGGCGGCAGTTTGACGGAGCTGACTCACGCACACCCCAATTAATAAAAAAAAAAAAAAAAACAAAGGATTGAGGGTAAAATAATAAGGGTCGAGGCCGTGCTAAGGAGGGGGCAGGGGAGCATTTAAAGAGTGTATCGGGCTTTACCGCTTAACGAAAAAGAGAAAAGGCATTCTTCACGGGCCTTGGAGGTAGGAAGTCCTACATTCAAAGCATTGCGCCTTAAAAGGGCGGAGAAAACTTGGAAGGACGCATCTGAAGGACATAGAAAAATAGGGTGGTAATCGAAGGCTGGGAAACCTAAAGTGTGTGGAAGGTACCCGGGTAGCAGGATAGAGAAAGAAGGACCAACGGCCAAAAGGGGGTGACACTCTTGATGGAAAGGGGAAAGAGGGATGGCATGCGGGCCACAGGGCGTACCCGCAGAGGTAAGGGGGGGAGCCTGGCCGGGGGCGTGGGACCCTTATCTCTGTCCGTAAGGGGAAACCCATTCATTATAGCGACTGGGAAGCTCCATGGAAGAAAAGGGGACGTCCCCACTGCAAGTCCGAATATCAAGGAAGACAGTTCCGAGAGAGGGTCTCGTGAAATGAATGAAGGAAAGGAGGACGGGGAGGCGGCCGGAGGGGGTAGTGACCGTAAATCGGAGGTCGCCAGTTAAAAAAACCGGGCGGAGCAGTCCTTCGTGTATGAAGTACAAAGATGCAAGAAAGGGGTAATGCCAGAATTGGGGGGATGGTTAGGGTGGCAGAAAGCAGGGCGGAGGGTTTCCGGGGGATGAAGGTCTACACCATTAGGAAACGGAGACTAACATATGGGGTCGCAGGGCGAAAAATACACAGGAGGGCATGAGGACTCCGGGTGATCACGGGGGTTGACTGCCTGCCAGGGGATTCACAAGCGATGAAAGCAACATCACTCCGGGGGTGGATCCGGATTTTTGGGGACAAGGGAGGGACTATCGTGAGATACAAAGGCAGCGCAAAAAAGGGCGAGAGTGCGCGTGGCCCACCGGCCAGGGGCCGAAGCCTTACTTAACATCACTCGTGTTACCGTGAAGACGATTGGAAGAAAGGGAGGATTCCCCCGAGGGTTACGTTTCCAGCGGTTGAAGGGAAGGCATCTCTTTCTTTTTATTGGTTGGGGCACTCAAGGGAGATCGAGAGCTGGGGAGCGGAAGGCTGAGGGGAGTAGCAAGGAGGTAAATAAGTGGGTCCGAAAGTAAAGATCGTAAAAGTCCGAGAGGAACCAGTTTCTCTCAAAAAAAAAAAGGAGGGAGTAAGGAAAGAAAGGTTCAACTATTTGTGGGAAGCCGGGACGGAAAAAAAAGAGGGAAATGGAAGCGCTAATCTCAAGCTCTATAAGATCCGAAATGGACCGAAAACTTCAACTCACCATAATGAAAGAAGGCAGGGACATCCCCAATCCCGTTTCACCACAGGGGGACAACCGCCTTTTTAAAAAGGACCCGAGGCATCGATAAGTAAACCGAACGGTAACCCGGCCGGAAAAAAATGCCAGTTTACGTCTTTATCACATGGGGTACGATCCTCTACTCATCAAAATGGACCAAGGAAGACCAAAAAAACCGGCGTTTCCCCGGGTCTTTGTTCCGAGAATGCATAACCGGACGCGCAAGCCAAAGCAGTACGCCCAAATCCCAATTGGGATAACCATACCCAAGGTTTGACGGGGGTCGAAAAGGAAACGCTGAAAAAAGCCGACTAGTGAGGGAACGAAATACAAAATCCGGGCATTACACCTGTCAAACTGGGGCAACTGAAGAAAAAAACACTAGCTGAGCTACAGGTATGGACAGAGTAAAGGCTGACCCTTGAGGGCCGACCGGAATCCGAAAGACGATGGGCAAGCGAGAAATATCTGCATCCTCTTGCATATCCAAGGATGGAAAGAGGGGATGTGCGCGGAGGCAAGGCATTGGTTGGGAAAAAACCTTATTGATAGAAAAGCAGGCTACCGAAAGGGTCAGTAGCAAAAAGGGATTCGGTATCAAACAAATCACCACCATTAACCCTGGAGGACGGCACTGTTGCAAAAGAGCATTAGTCAGCCAAGAGGGGTCAAACCCTCAACCGAGCAGAATTCTGGCGGGGGGCCGATCCCGAGGGCTATCTTCAAGCAAAGGGGTACATTACTGACACAAGAAACGTTTGCTGACGAACGGAGGGGACTACACTAGGTACAGGAGAGTCGCGAGGACAAGGTCGCGATTGGAGAGGCACGGTATTGGTTTTGGCTAATGTAGGAAAAGGCTGGACCTTCATTTAAAATCGAGGGGGCTAAAAGGGGAGTCAGAGTCCTGATGAGCTGAGTAAGGGGGAACACAAAGAGCAACCCCCCCACCCCCCAAACACACCACTGTAAGACGGGGGAGGAGATCTGGGAAAATAAAAGGGGGAACGGGATCGAAACTACACACCTAAGTATCTTCTCGCAAAAATTTGGTCGCAGCCTCCCAAAAACCGAGTG
>Ga0179593_1702936_pt1 | contig 21953 bp, 16 predicted proteins | sample CZODoug2_1_08_16_FD_185931 | JGI IMG/M metagenome (GOLD analysis project Ga0179593, IMG submission 185931) | Vadose zone soil fungal communities from Angelo Coast Range Reserve, California, USA - CZODoug2_1_08_16fungal (PacBio error correction) | ecosystem: Environmental > Terrestrial > Soil >...
TAGATATAACGAGCTTTATGAGAGAGGGTGATGATCGCTAAACAGCGCGTCGCCCCTGCTCGACTGGAGAGAGGCAGCGAGACTTTAAGTAATCTGTAGAGAGCCTGCTGTCCGATAACGCTGAGAGAGGTGTGCGGGCAGACGCATCTCGAAAGATGACGGAGGTGGTGGTGGGTCTCAGATTCAAGAGATAAGGAGGGAAGACGAGGACAAGACAAATTTTGTTCAAGAAGGGCAAAAACCAGAGGTGGGTTACAGTCCAAACCTAGTCCAAGGGAAAACTACTACTTGTAAGAAAGGGGTATTCGTCCAGAACGATGGAGGAAAAAAATTGCGACAGGAAGAAGAAAGATTTGATGCACTGGCTTCCCTTTAACTTGGAAGGCTAGATGTTCCGATACAAGGGGCCGCCGCATAACTAAGGTGGTGACTGTGAGGAAGAAGGCCAAACGGGCACGGTGCGAGGTACCAGCGTTCTTGCTTGACTGAAGGATGAAAATCGGGTTCATTTTTAGAGCCGCCTCCCAGAGGCGGTTGGCGCGCGCTGTGCACGCGCCAAAGGAAAAAGACGGAACCTTCCAAGCTATGGAAATGGTCGTATCCGTACAGAAAAGTATGGACCTTGCTACAAAGTTAGATTGACTAAGCCACTAAGAGAGCAATGGTGAGGGGGGAGAGAGCCAAGGAGAGGAAAAGGAAATTGACCGCACAGAAAGAAGTAAGCTCTTTTCAACCCGGTATGGGCAAAAAGGGGGAAAGAGGTCAACCTTTCCTGGAGTAGGGCAAGGCATGGTGTACGCCGAAAGCCTACACAGAAATGCCTCGGAAAATCCGATCCTCGAGGGAAATGACAGGGACTACCGGGAAAGGGGAGAAGACAAGGGAGACAGTTCGTTCGTGTGAGCTAAAAACCAAATGATACTAGACTTATCGACTACAGCGACGTCCGATAGTCTGGAATCATCTCGGAACCGAATGCTCGGCTAGGTAGAAAACAGTGTGATTGGGAAAAAAGGATCCTCCAGGACAATTTGTTAGATAGCAGAGCCAAGAGACGCTAGGACTTCTTGAACCGACCATCGCGACGGGAAGAAAGTGGGGGTCTCTCAATATTCTCGACGAGCTACCTGCAGTCGGGGGGGAACGATGGCAAAAACGCTCTACTACAGTAATAATTAACCGGGTGTAAGACATCTATCTTCAAGAAGTTTGTGTCTTTAATTCATGGAGGTGTGGGCCTCTCCCTTATGGAGAATTACCGTTCTAGCAGACTCGGATGAGGGGGATAACTGCTTTTACCTCGATGCGGTGACATGAGAAAAGGGAAACAAATGGGCACGCTCGGGGGGGAAATATTGCAAAAAAATACTCATCCAAGCTGCTACCATCTGACCAGTTTGAAGAAAACTTCGACTGCATCTAAATAAAAGACTAGAAAAAATCGCTTGCTCTCCACTTGCGGCGTGACGAAACGGGAAGGGGAAACGAGGCGCGCGGAGGCGGCTGTGCCCAAAAAGAGGAAAAAAGCTAATCGCAGGCGACGGTGTATTGCTGCCCGAGAGAAGGGGGTGCAATGACACGGTCAGTGGCGGTGAAACGGGACAAAGACGGCGTTGGACTGCTCCTACCTGAATCTAATAAAAAAAAGCACCCTTTCCCCCTCTATTCTACGTGCGAAAAGGATAGTGGAAAATCCTGCGCAAGCAGTCGTCCACAAAACTTAACGAAGCGAAAGGAATCGGCGAAACTGGAGTAACCGAGTTCATGAGCGCAGGGGAAAGAATGACTGCCCTGTTCAAAAGGTCCAAGGGGATGGGATGAGACAAGGTGCAGGGAGAACCTAAAGAGGAAGCCTACCTGATCTAATGGAGAATACTGTGGGGGAAGACGAGGGCTCAAAGAGTAAAAAATAAGTTTGATTCGTGTAATCCGGGGAGCGATGAGGAGGGCTCGGGGTGTTTCGAAAACCGCTGGAACCTTTGGGGGATAAAAGGAAAAATAATTAGCGATTATGTTCAGGAAGCTTGGAAGTAGCCCGGTAGGTCAGACTTGGGGTGGGGGGGAAATACATCAGCGATAGAAAGGAGTGATCGGCGCATTAATCAAATATTTATGCGCGAACGAACGCTGGTGTTCAAACTAACAGGTTCATCTGTGGATTAACCAGGAATTCTCCCAATGGAAACTATGCTTAATAGGAGGAGAGAAAAGTTGAGAAACCATCAGCAAACCGAATGGAGACAAACGACAAAAGTCATCGACATGCATAACTGGTTTAGATCTGAAAAAGGCGCATAATCCACAAAAAAGGGGGGGAAAAGGTACTCATGAAATAGGGACTTATAGACAGAGGACGATCACAGGCTGAAAAGAGAGTGGCCTACGCGGAAGAGGAACTGAAGGTCTCCGACCACAAACATTGCGAAAAGGGCACGGCGCAGCGAGTCGCCATCCATAGGAAGGGAAGGGGCGGCTACTTATTAGCTTCCCCGGTCACAATCGTATGGGGACCGAGGGCATAGACAGGTAAAGAACTCGGATCTGCTCTATATCAGATGTGGAAGGGGGAGAGACTCGAACCTCAAGGCAATGGTTGGCCCGAAGTCATTGTTACCTTCAGAGCAGAGTGGACTAGAAGGCAGCCCAGATCCGTACGGCCAAACTATTGATAGAGAAAAAATCGGTCATCGCCATCGACAAGGTAGCCAAAATACTGCAAAAAGTCGCATAAAGAAAGAGCAGGGCGTGTCTTTTGCTCGACGATGGACGGTGTCAAGAACCTTGTCTTAGATAGGCCTCTCGGGAAGGTGCGTAACAGGAAAAAAGGTTGACCTACACGTGGAAATGTAAGGGTGGAAAAGGTTGATGAACTCGGAGGAAGCGTAGAAATCAGACGCAACCTTAGAGCGACGAGAGTCGCAACGCGTCCCTCCTGCATCGTCTCTATGAAAAAATGATAGATCAAACAAAACTATAACAAGGAGGAGGAAGAGTTGAGCGATAAGGGATGGGTTGGGAAAGTAAAAAAAAGCAGGCGAGACGGCACGCGTCGATACGAAGCACAGGGGCCGAAAAATTCCTCGCGCGATCAAGGTGACCGAAGTCAGTAGGACAGTTCGTTCGAAAAAAGTTACAAGAAAAGGTAAGGAACACTGGAGGCGAATAGGTTCGACTTCAGCCAGTGGCTGGAAGTTGCTAGGGACCAGGCACTCCGACGACGGGGGCAGGGGGAGACCGTTGCTGGCGATGTTGAAGGGAGCCCAGGCCGTGGGTTGAAACTGATTGCGCTACAGATTCAAAAAAAGATCGTCCCAGTAAAATATTGGTAGACAACGTTGTACGCGGGATAGCGAACTGCACGCGCTAGTTCCGGAGAGCAGAGAGCCCTCGGAAATTTTGCAATTGGCGGGCAAGTGGACCCACAGCGAGCCGGGTAACTTCTAAGGTCTATAAACGCGACCGGAAGAGTCGTAATAAATCAGGTTCGACCATTGGAAAAGAGTGTAGACCGCCATTCATCGAAATGGACCGGGCGTAGGAGGATTCAGAGGAGGGCACGAGAAGCGGAGAGGATGGCAGCCTGTGAAAGGAAAAAGAAGAAACAAACAGAGCCGAGCCGAACCGGGGTGGCGTCTGTTATTCATAGAGTGCCCAACTTGACCGCGGATTAGAGGGAAAGAAGCGAGGGGGGAGAGAGAGCCTAAACGAACGATATAAAACAATTAGCGAGAAATCGGAAACTGGAAATCGGTTACGTGGTTGGTGGAAAGAGCCGAGTGGGAGAAAAACTACGTTATCGACGCTGTAAAGGAGGGGGGAGGGGGGGGTGATTTCTCGGGTGCAAAGTGGGATTCGATCTTGAAGACAAGATGAATAGCGTTCTGGAAAAGGTCGGGCTCGGACGGAGCAGGAGGGTAGGCCAGGCGTAAGGTTGCCAAATTATGGAAACCAGGTGGGGAGGGGAAAGAAAAAAAATTAAGTCGACACATCTGGACGAAGACGTGACTCTTTCTGGACCGATTCTCGCCGCGCGCCCTCATGGAAAGCGTGAAAAATGAAACTCCAAGAAGGCTCGAAAAGTAGGGGAAACGAAAATAAAGAAAGGCGCACTTCGGACGGGCAGAAAAAGAGTGAGAGTCGCGTGCATCACAATACCGGGAATGACCCAGTTCGCCCGTCATGTGAGAAAGAAGATAAACAGTGTTCGCAAAGCGCTCGAGGAACTCCTCTATGGAGAGGAGAAAGGGAGGCTCGAGGTCGGGAGCATACCTGACGGTCCTCTTGCCATGAATTCACTACTGCGGGGTCATTGGAAAAAAGGGAGGGGATAGGAATAAACCTGCTGCAGGGGGCCGGGAAAGGCTGTGGTACAGGTACTTAAAAAGGGGGAAAACGATAGCGCGAGAGAAGTCCGTCCAGGCTGTGAGCCCCGAAGCCGGCATATTTGGCTAGCAGCGAAGGGTGAGAATCTGGGAGGGATAATCTGATAAGCGAGGTCTGCGGACAACAGGCAGGGAAGAGGAAGCGGCGAGCGTCTGCGTCCGGCTTTGAAGTCGGTGGGGCACAAAGAAGGGGACACGTTGTAGAACGAAAAGTAAGAGGAGAGCGGTCAAGGATCAAAGAAAATCGGGGGAGATAAACATCGGACCATCGCGCATGAAAAAAAACTAAATACTCGTGCAAAGGCCGGCCATGCACGGGTAAATGTAGACATCGTAGAGCACTGCACAAATAGGCGAACGGGGGAAGTCGCGCCGGAAATTTATAGACTGGGTAAAAAAAATTTATATAAAGGTGTTCGAGCTATTTGATAGATTCCAGACAGCTCGGCTCAAGGGGAAGGCATAAAAAATTTGAATTAGGCTGCTATAGCTCGGCTCCGGTAAGCCAGGGCTCGGACATCCTCGCCGAGATGGACCGGGAATGTGTATATATGTAGACATCCTCACTACGCGATACGTCCTTGTCCTGACAAGGAGCAGAAATCTGATCGTATAGAGAAGAACCTGCGCCCTTTCAGGGTCACTTTGATGTAATAAGAAAAATTGAAATAGAAAAACGAGGTCCGCGGGCAACTGGGCCCTATGAGTATAAGATAAGTAAAGGGAGTAATTCGAGCTCTCAAGACGGAAAAACAAAGCAAACGCACTCTGGAATGCAATAAGCCGCGACGCATAAAAATATCTCCCTACGTAGCAAAGAGCATCTTCGTGGATGTCAATTTGTCGGTCCTTGGCGCGCATCTTTGTCAAGTAGCAGGCCGGGGTCGAGAACAAGGGGACGAAGGGTGCAGAGGGAGTGAAAGCAAAAAAGAGACCGACCTGATCCTTCCCGAGCGACGTGTTTATGCCTATAAGGTGCGCATGAGAGAGCCGACCCCGAAGGTTGAGGGAAGAAGGAGATCAGAAGAGGGGCGACGCTCCGCGGCTGTCAGGCCTAAAGTAGGCGAAAAAAAAAAGGGGAAGAAGAGGGGGCATCGTCATTTATAGGAGGGGCATGCTCTAAGGGCCCGACCACCCATAAAATAAGGGTCATAAAGCTTGTACTAAAGAGTTCGCAAAACAAAGAGCAGGACTCAAGGGGGGATCTCCAACAGTTCAGGAGGGTTGTGACAGGGAAGATAGCCATGAGAGAAACTGCATTCCGTGCATTTCCGCTTGATCTGGACGAACCGATATACCGAAAAATGGTACTCTGTAGTCCCTTGGGACAGGGGGTGTGCTGGACGAAATATTAAAGGGGGCAAAGTGCCCAAAAAAAAATTGTCGGGTAGGAGGAAAGCGAAAGACGCGAGTGACGCATCAAACAACCCAACAATCCGTAGTTCGAGGTGAAAGCACTACAGTAAATGCTAGAATCGGAAGCGAAACACAGGAAAAAAAGCTCTAAGGGAGTAGGAACTTTCGATCCGCGAAAAAACGCCGGTGACTTAAAAGGGAAACATCGAGAAAGGACGAGCGAAAAAGCGGGCAAGATCCGCGATGACTTCCTATCGAAGTCAACAGAAATGGAAAGAAAGATGACTTCAATTCGGACGACTGAAGCGGACGCGTTGAGAAGGGAAAGACTGGCTCGCCGCGGATAAGGAGGCGAAGGGTGAATCAAGAAAAGGGAAGGACAGTATAATTACGACTGGAGCGCTGAGAGCCGATCTCGCACTGACTATGCATGGCGTATACTCGGCTTGTTGTGTTTCAGGGGGGGGAGGAAGTGTCAGCAAGTGAAAAGGCCAATCGCCGTCTCTCCAACCGAAAAACGACGGGGGCCCGGTTTGGGGAATAGCTTAAAGTTTCCGCGTGGGTTTTACAGTGAGACAGAAAGGGAGCTAGAGTACTAAAATTCTATTAGATAAGGTCTGGGAGGAAGACTCGGAGAGGAGAATAGGAAGAAAGGAACCTCTTCAAAGGCTATTCCAGAGCAATCAGGATCGATGAAGCTGGGGACAAGCTCCTAGGCGAGGAAAAACAAGAACACCGGCGGAATCGGCTTCGAAGATAATAGAAACGTATTAAAAACGGTTTTCATTGTTCATGAAATTAAGTGCCGAAAAAATAAGCGAATGTTCAGCAGGATCACCGAGCGGGGGGGTCGGCGCGATGCGCGGAAAGCACAGCTTCCACATCGAGACGTTAGAAGGAATGAAGGAGAGCTGAGGAGTACTAGGTCGTGAGCACGACGGCAAAATTAGAGAAATAGGGGAGCAAATATGCAATGGCCGGACAGGAAAGCCGCCAGCAACGAATTATGGAAGAGAGGGGGTCCAATTTAGTGGAGTGACGGGCACCTGGGGGAACAGGCCAACGATACAGGCGGCCACAGGCCCCCCCCGAAAGCGGGTAGGTAAGTTATATTTGTAAATAAGCCTCGCCGGACGTGGTCCACCGAACGACTGGCGACCTTCTACGAACTGAAGGTACACATTAGAATCAGGGGAACAAACCGTTGCTGTCAAGAGCGCCTCCAGTTGATAGAAAAAGGATCCCGCTACAGAGAGTAGGGGAGGAACTCTGCTCAACAAGGTAACAGGGAGAGGGGATTTCGAGGCGACGGGATAGCCGAGAAATGGGAATGTACGAAGAGAAACGAAAAAGATGGCGGCGAAATGCCTGTCGGACTGGACTTCGCCGGACTGACTGGGGGGCGACCCTAGCTCGCTGATTGATAAAGGGGGGAAAAAGAAAAGATCAAGGAATAAGAGTGTGCAGTTCAGCGGGGAGAAACTTCAAGAAGAAGAAAGAACTCTACTGGGCGCTGTGCATGGCCGCGCAAACGCTTCTTGCATGCAGAGGGGAATTGGATTAGGAGGGAGAGACCGATTGGACTGGGGAAAAAGAGAGCGATCGAGGGTGATAACACGTGCTGTCGATATGACATCATAAAGCCATAGAACACCGACCCTTTGAAGAAAACTTTAATATGAGCGAGTATTCTCCCGGACGGCTACATAGGGAAAAATGGAGGTGTAAAGAAAAGTCGGAGATCCGAGGCGTGAAAGGAGAACGCAAGATTATAATGCCGGGGAAAGGTCAAAAAAATGGATTACGGAGTGAGGGAGTGTCCGAACATCAAGAGCGAAACACAGAAAGGATAGATCAGGGGAGGAGGGCCGTGAATAGGACTCCTAAATTTTTTCATGACACAGTTGAGGCGGGCGGGGTGAACGGAAGAAATCAACAATGGAAAGGGGTAAGGTTGGTAACAGAGAGGGATGCTCAGGACGTAAGTTTATCGAGAATTACTGAGAACCAGATCCGTATTTCCGTAACAGCTGCGCAAACAACCCTAGGTGGAAGGAATTGACTGCGGTCGAGATATTGAAGAAGGAGTAAGAAACGAAATGTGTTGACGTAGCGCTTGATTCAGAACGACTACGCGAGAGGAATGCCCGTCAGGCCTTTTCCGAGGGCTGCACGACATAATTTCAAGAGAAGGCGAGGGTTCCTACCTGCAGTAATAACACGCGAAAAGGATCTAGAGGAGGAATCTAAAATAGAAGGCGCCCGACGACATTAAGGAAAGAGGCTTCTGGTTTTATGTGCGGGAAACACAAGGAGAAGGTGGATCACCGTCAAAGGGGAAAAGGAAGAGGGGGACCCGAGCAGCAAAGAGGAGGGGTGGCCAAAAAGAAAGCTGAAAACCGGGAAAAGATACATCACGCTTTACCCCGTACGTGCTCGAACGAGAATAGAGGACAATGGTATTAGGCACCCAAAGGCAAGCTGAACCCTATACCAGGATGTCTCGGATCTTCCAGGTCTACACGTACTATTTCGCCCACATACCTGTTGAAGTGTTATCACTGTATATTCGCGAGGCTCCTTTGGCCAATAATAAACAGAGCGTCGACAAAGGAGAATATCAGACTCTACAACCATCTCAATTCCAATTGTACTAGATAACTATAGGAGTAAAAATGGAATGTGGCAGTCCAACAATCTCAAACACAGCGAATACGAAACAATCAAAAGCATTGTCCTTCCATGAGGGAAACTGCAACAGGCTCCGCCTTCGTTTGACCGGGTCTTCTGGAAGAGGCCAGGTAATGTATCGACTCAAAAATGAATGGGATGGGAGGGATAAGCTTCGGGGACGTGTTCCAGAAGATTTGATAGGGGATGCGCGTCCACAGACGTTCCTTCCCTCAAAGCTCCAAACCGGAAGATACTGTAGTTCCGCTTCGAAACGTCAGGGTGCTTCTGAAGAGAATAGACTTCGATTCGCGATGTCGATTTAAAGTGACGAGCTCAGGGATAGAAGGGCAAGTCTTGACTAGTGACTCGAGCATCAAAGTTAAATACGGCATGCTGGAGTGGGGAAAAAACTGCTTCGACAATAGGCGCCACGAACCAAACAAAGGTCGGCTGCTGCGGGGAAGGGGGGGGGAGAAAACGAGATGGAAAACTAATGTTCGATAGAGAAGCGCCGAATGATACGGGCGTTTTTCCTGACCGTGGGCGAAAAACACCAAAGTTCCACGCGACCGAAAGACGTAAGGAGGGTTGTGTAGCGTGATGAGGCGGAACAAGGAAAGGGGGATGTACGGGGGGAGGGAAACGGGCGCGCTCGCGCCCGGGATGGGGGCGGCTCTAGGCCTCGTAACTAAAAAAAAAAAAGAGGAGGACAAAAGAAAGAGATGCAGGAGCCGCAGAGTGATGCGGGGACGAATGGGCAGAGGCCAGGGTTGCACTGAAGAGGTGTAAGGGAAAAGTAACGATCACCGCACGGTCCCACAACGGCGTAATGAAAAGAAGCAGAGAAGGTAAGTAGCTAGAAGAGTGTAACAGACGGGGACGAGAGTTTTGAAGACTGTCACTAACAGAGACCCAAAGGAAAGTTTCTGCAGACAACTCAAGACACAAACACCCGCCGATGGGGTGTAGAGGAGAGGGTAACCGGGGAGAGGTAATGGAGAGGAGTAAGGCTTTGCTGCTCTCATTAACGTTCTCATAGTGGGAGGACCGGCGCAGCGGGGTCAGTCAGGTTGAGAGATGATCGATGAGGACGACATACCAGCACAATCTCTCAGGTGAGAGCCCTATCAAAAAATGTACACAAAGTGAATCATCTGTGCCACAGAGGCCCGAACGAGAGGAGCATCGAATCCTCGGCACAAAGGCTTCTTGGGGGGAAAAAAGGCGGTGAACGGCGTGGTCCTGCATTTAAGAGGGCGTCGAGGGAAAAGTCCTGGCTCCGCTAAAAGCGGGGTGCAATGCGCAGAAACTGTTCAGAAGTATAGACCAAGAAAATGCCGAGTAAGACAAGTACGGCTGTTGCATTCAGGAAACTCTTGAGTAATAATGATGTAGAGGTATGAGGAAGGGTATGTATATCATCGCATCAGGATCTAGGTTCATTTCGAGAAAATCCAGTCCTACAGAGGTAATTGCCCAATACGCAAGTATATCTAAACAGGAAGGGCGAGAGAAACAGCGAGTTATCTCGCTGCGGAGGGGACGGCTCTCGATCGTGACGCTAGAATATCGCACGGGTCGATAAAACAAGTTTACACCACATAGGGACTTTCTTGCAGTCGGCTTCGTCATAAGTATGAACACCGGAAAGGGAATCCAAGACCCCGGAGGGCAAAAAAAAAGCATACAGAGATCAAACGCTGTGGAAAAACCGAAAAAGAGTGTGGAGACTTTAAGCAGTCCGAATGCGCGCCTACCGGAAAAGAGGTACAGTAGCCACTAACTTAGCAGTCAAAAAATGGGAATTTAAGAGGAGAAACATACTGATGAACACGAGACAGTATGAGGGAGGAAAATATATTGAGGAAAAAGAACGGCTCCCGTTTGAACAGTATTCATCTGCGGAGAATACGAGGATCTTTAGGCCGGTGTTCTTTGTGCAGCTCGATGACGACAGTTAAGGTACAAATCCAGGTCCAGAGATGTAGGCGAGATTAGTTGTGCAGCTCTCGCCGGTGTTCACACCTCTCCGAAACTGGGGGGGAACCTCCACTGCGGGGTATGAGAGCCGAAAGATGAGGTAACTACACGGCAAGGCCTTTTCTGCTTTAAAAGGGGGCGTGTAGGATTGGGAGCTGCGTATCGAGGATGAATACTTGGCAGAACGTGATGGCACGGTGAATATGGTTGTGGGGAAGCGGTCTCTTATAGCATCGTTAGAGCCGTGAGTGAGCTTAAGGGAATCGCGTGGTCAGGTAGGCAGCAGGAGCAAGTGCCGAGACGCAGAGAGTTGGAACGTCCGGAGTTGAATGTTGAATCGTGCGGGGAGAGAAGGTAGAAAGACTTTTGGAATAGATGCAAATTAGGGATAGCAGGTCCTTATCAATACAGTTAAAGGGAAAAGCCACAAAAGAGGGGAGGAAGAGTAGAGGCAGTCTATGCAACGTCAAGAGGGTATATCGGTTCTGTAATCTTATGAAGGAGGGTCCTAAAGGGGGAGGGGGGAAGCGAAGGTAGCTACTTTCCATGTCCCAAAAAGTAGGAAAGGGCTGGAAGCAACAAAGTACGGCGAGGTTCCTCTAGCGCATTCAACAGGCAGATAAAAGGGAGTACGCGTCTCCTCAGATCTGGGCTAGCTTCTACAGAAGAGCAAAGTCTAAAAATGATGTGTACCTACAGCCGAGGAAGGGAATTACAAGGATAGAGTAAGGGGTAGAGACGATTGGCCTATCAGTTAGAGCGGCGAACCCTCAAAACATGAAAAATCCATGGTAGAGTCCGTCGTCAGGTCACGCGCATAGTATATAGAGGTATGAGGTAGAAGAGTAAGGGTTCCGGACGATGTAATATAGGGATATGAGGAGAAACAGCCTCTTTCCGCGAACCGTCATGGCCGTTCTCTGAAAGTTCCTTAACGGACCGTGAAAAAGAGAGACCATCATTCGTGTGAGGCGTTTGTAACTATGCAGGTAAACTGGAGGCGTCTCGATTCGGAGACAGACAGAGGGAGAAGTTCTAGGACAAGAACGCATCAGCGTCCAGATCGAAAGAATCCTGCAAAGTCCTCGATGACGGACGCTATCCTGAAAGGCTCCGGCGCATCACTCTCGCAGAAACAATAGGTCTCGAGAGGGTCCGAGTATGGTGCAGTATGAGCTCCGAAGAGGGAAAATTCTTCAGAAGGGAACCGAAAGGAAAAACTGCGTTACATCTCCACAAAAAAAGAAGAAATATGGATCTTGAAAGGCCATCGAAAAAAAAAGAAAAAAAAAAAGTCGCGAAATCGGGAGGGGGGAGAGATGGGTTAATACGGAATATGATCTTCGAAAAGACCAAGGGAACCCAATGAAGGGCTACGCCCAGTGAGCAAAGGTTGCCGATCTTCCTAAAAAGAGAAAGTGAAAAAGGGCAAAGGCTCTGGACGAACCTAAGATACTAGATGTAGGAAAGGGGTCCAACACGGGCAGAAGGGGAGACTAGTAACTAAAACGACGGGAAGTGGGGCAACTAAAACCGGGTAAAGGTTGCGCGCGACGGTAATGAGCAGACGCTTGAATAGTAAAATAATGAACAACGTAGTTCAGCGACCTTCAGGAGAACTACGGATCGTGCATAGTCTGAGCAGTGAGAACAGAAGATGGGATCAGGGAGGTGGGGACAACGATCCGTCTCCAAGGGCTTAGTTGGTTTGACGGGCGAACGTCGCTCAGGCGAAAACGAAAAAGGCGCAAAAATTACAACGCTCAGTTTTCATTCTCTGCATAGAGGAGAACAGAATCAAAAACAACCCGAGAGGAGGATGAAAAAAAAGAGACGAAAAAATAGGCTAAGGTGGAAGATAGAAAAAGGAGAAAATGGGAAGTCTCCGAGGTACCCAATGAGCGCAGAACTCGGAGGGAAGTCGGGATCGCAAGACCGATCCGGCGCGAACAAGGTAGAAGTGCGCGCCAGGTAAGCCCCGGCTGCTAGATGTTTATTCAGATGAGCATCTAATACTGAAGGGGGGGTTTTTGTTCCGATCGTTGTGAGCACGCGGCAGACGCCCAGAAGAACCGTCTCGGACAGGAAATACAAATTTGGTTTTGGAGCTGGCTAATGGCAAAACGTAAGCGCCCCCTGAAAACCGGGCTCCAAAGTAATACTAGAGTACTAGAGCGAGTAAGTACAGGGGAAGGGCATCCAACCAACAGGGGAGGGAAAAAGATGCTAGGAATGAAGCTAAGCGCTGCAAAAATGGGGCTGACCCCTTGCAGAATGAACGAGGAGTGAGGGTAGGGTGGAGCAGCTAGATTCTCCGAGGACGCTTGCCGCCGCAACGGGAGGGGGACTTCTTAGGAAAAGGACAACCGGGGGAAAAGGGGAAAAAGATGCTTCCTGTGACTGGCGGTGACGGCCGACGGAAAAAAGCGCGTAAAATCCGAGCTCGTCGCCGGGGTGCTCACGAGGCGGGGGGCGGGGGGTTTAAAGTCGCTCTTGAGCACCTAAGAAGTATACTGAGCCGTCCAACAAGATAGCGTGCAGGATCAGTCAAAGTCGCTTACGGAGTGGGTTGCTAGAAGAAAACTGCAGAGGCAGAGTGGTGTATCTCTAATACGCTCCAGGGAAATTTTTACGAAACAGAAAAATTATTCATCGTGTGCCCAACGTAGAGAACGCGGAGATGAGGTAGCCCAGTGGAAACAGGAGACTCGAAAATTAAAGCGGAGTGTTGTCACGAAAGCGAGAGATGGGCCCTCGAGGACGGCGCCCCAGAAGAGCCAGGGGGTCTACTCCTGATGCACTACCGCATCCCGGCGGGCCGATGGACGAAGTAAGCGCAAGTCAGGCGGTGTGACACGTAGATTATAACAGCCACCGAGCGAGAGAGGTCCGTAGTACTAATTTCAGAAAAGGGGCAGGCTTCGTTGCAGACAGTATCGGTTGCCGAATATTCCAAATACCCTTGTGTCAACGTAGCCATGGGAGATCGAACGCAAGTACAAGAAGAAATGTCCGCAAAGTTCTCGCGGTCGCCGCCGATACTGCTGGGATCCAGTAGCCTATCTCTTCGGGTTATTTGTCGGTAAATTGGAAAGGGCTCTCAGGAAGTTCTGCAGAGCGGATACCGGGTAGGCCGGAAATAAGACTTTGAGAAAAAGCTACAGTTTCAAGAGAAGGCGATGTCCGGGGCAACAGGCCCAAAGTTTCTTCAGGCTCGGGAGATGGTCAGAGAAATATGTAAGTAGTGCTAACGCTGCGAGAATGATACAACGTGCGGAATTCAAGAAACGACCCGTTTCAAATAGTCGAAGACGAGCCGCTCTACAGATACCTGACAGGGCGGGGGGGTCCGACTGAGCCTAGACGCGCATCTGAAGGAGTCAAGCGACTTCGGGGGACCCTGCTCTCAGATAGTTCTCAGGCGTTGAATGAGGCGGGTGGGGGGAAGGGACCCCTTTGAGCGCATCACTAGGCCGCACTCAACATTCAGGAAATCGCAGCTTAGTGATTCCTCGGTGTCAATAAACTACCAGTGGCGGCGGTCAAATTTTGGCGCTGTAGGAAAAAAAGAAGGGAAGGCTTCTCCATGCACCTACTACCCCTCAAATGAGGTCTGACATATGGAGATTCAATTTGGGTTCCTTCTGCTCACTCAAATTAAAACAGTAACAAGAGCTCAACCACAAGAACAACAGGGGACTTAGGAAAAGCCGGGATCCCCGAACAGCTAGCCGCCAGTGAGCACAGAACGACCGGACTGGGAGATTTTTTATTCGCGACGCCAGTCACATGAATGGGCTCTATCTTCGACAAGTCGGAAGCCTTCGGGATTGATAAAGGACTAAATAGTAGCGGCTCAGGCGTGCAGGACATCACAAGCCACAAGAAGGTTCAGATGGAAGAAAGGTGTGGAGCAAGATCATGTACGAAAGGGGGGGGCCGAGCCAGGGCATCGACCTTGTCAGAAAAGCAGCTGAAGAGGATAAACCCTCGCAATCGGAGAGCAAAACTAATAAAATGACTCGGATTGTTACAGTACATACAAGGGATTTAGAACTCTCACTCGTAACCCCGAGCCCCAGTAGTAAGAGAACTCTACCGCGGCGCTTTGTGTTCATAAATGAGGTGGGGCGCTTCTTCTCGGCTCCACTATACGCTTGGAAAGTGCCTCACTAAGCTTCTCGCGTAACCCTTCGTCTCGAAAAAAAAAAGGATCCAATAAAACATATCTAGAGCGCATCTCGCACAAGCCAAGACGTCCTCAAACATCAACTAAGGATAAAAGCGCGGCAGCGGGGGAAAGGAACTAGCCAACAAATCCCCACCGGTAAGCTGTCGGGCAAATCACAAATGGGATTTGAAAGGGGAACAGGCCGCCAGTGCCTAACCCCCCCCCCCAAATCAGTTCACCAGCAGAAATAAGGCGCACGAGATAGCAGAGGGGATGGAAATTGCAAGCCTAAGTGAGTATGCTAACAAAAACCAGACTGTCCGAAGGGGTAGCGGTTGGGGGCACCGCTACGTGGCAAGAAAAAGCACGGGGAAACCGGCCATGTCTGGGGGGAAAAGCGGGGCTTATCTAAATTAAGTGAGACAGTTCGGTGGAGGAGAAGGAGGAGACAGGAGGATTATGTCTAGCTGCGGACTCGCAAGAAAAAGAAACCTCGAATGGGGAAAGGGCAAAAGAAGAAAATCAAAGTCTACTTCATTAAATGGTAATACTTCAAGTGCTAGCCATCGTGCGGGAACGTACGGCCACCAAAAGTCCACATCAGTCGCCCGTAGAAAGACTTGGTTCCAGAACCTTCGGGAGGTAAAAATATAGTGCGAGGAAACGGGGAGGGGTGCGAAGACCTGGTACCGAAATGCAGAATAGGGACAACTTGGTGGAAATTTTCTGATCGATGACCTGCGCTACAATAGGGAAGAAAGGCCGGGTTCGCCGCAGAGAAGCTCGAGAACGCGCAGCGGCGGCTCTACAAATCTCGCTCACCAACGGAGGAGTCTTAAGCGGAAAAACATAGAGCCCGTCGGACGCATGAGACAGGGCTCCCCGGCAGAAGTCGATGCGAGACACATTGGTTGGAGAAAACGTGGATACTTGCCGGTCCGCGAGCATCACAGGTCGATAATGATCGGGTCTCAGGCTCCGGTCACCAGTACTCGGGGCCAACGGACACAAAGAGATGCGAAATCACGAACATTATGGAGGGAAAGTCGGACTCGATCGAAGAAAAACCACATGCGGGGAGATGGGGGGGGACCACCACCCCCGTGGGCTAGGGGGTCGGGGCATTATTGCTCATACGCCCGCCAGATCCAAAGCGCACGCGCTCGTAAACAAAGTTTCTATTAGCGTTAGCCTAGAACAAGACTCGACAGACAGGCTCAAATGTGATCGAACAGCTTGTCGAAAGGTCAGGAGGACTCGGTCACTGACGTGCCTTTTGTAACTATCGATGTAGCGCAAGGACGCATCACGAACCATCTCATGGGGTATAACTGACATCTACAACCGTCGTAAGCAAGTACCATGATCCATCGTCGCGGCTAAGTTTTATGTTGTAAAAATTGCGGAAGCAGGTATGATGCCGAAAGAGATACCTTTGCGGAATTGAAGGGTAAGGCGAAGGGATGCCGAGTAAAAACGTTCTGTGGAAGAGGTTGGAGTAAGATTAGGGAAAACGCTTAGTAGTTTGGAGGGAAGATGACGGCGGTGCGGGCATCGAAGGTGTCGGGCGGTAGGGTGAGATTGGGTAGAGTGACCCAATGGGGGAAGGAAAAAAGACTCCTTCATAACTCTGTCATGTGAGTAAACAAGTTGAACTAGCCTGGATTGTGTAAAAGGTAAATGGGGGTAGGACAACGAGCACGTCGGCTCTAGGAAGGTTTGTGAGCGTGTGAAGAGTTTCAAAAGTACTGAGTTGTCACTAAGAAACAGGCGTTTGTTCTTTCTAATCAATATTGCAGGGACCCTGAGGGAAACGACACGTTATTACGAGTCAGTGGGGTGAGAACAGAAAATCTCGCAGAAAGAGTGGAGAATAGCTGAAAGACCTACGCTTATTAACCCAAGGAGGCGGATCTTTGCTTAGTGAAGAAAGACCCGGGCCTCTTAGCGCAGATATGACGAGCTTAAACTTTCCGATCTATAGAAGTCTATAACTTAGGACAGGGAGGAACCGCGTGGCCCAGCCTGCTGCACGATTATGACCAGTTCGGGGGCAGTTTCGCCTATTCATGGAGGACGTTTTTGGTCATCCGCTCGAGACAGCCGGTGTTCTGACTCCTCTAGCATACGTCACTTACCCCACAAGAAGGGTGTAAAAATCCCAAAAAAAAAACCAACCAAACCATCCAAAACAAAAAAAAAAGCCTGACTAAACCCCACATAAAAAAACACAAAGTCGGACTTCAGGAAAAACAAAAACAAAAAGGGTTTAAAAAACTCCCCCGATTGGTGGATGGCACTCTCTAGTCGGGATTTGCCATGTGCAGTAAAACTGCATACGATAGAGCAGACCCGAGAAAATATTCGCAGGGCCGTCCCTGGTTCAAGCTACTATACACTGTTGTTACATTGGGGAACAAACAAAAGGAGCAAGGACACTCCCTGCGGGGGGAGGGGCCATTTCTGTTCGCGAGCCGAGAATCGAGGGGTACATGGTACGGTCCAGGATGAAAGAACAGAGCTATGCGCCTAAAGGTGGCTCAACTGCGACTAGTAATTGCCGTAATCGAATCGTAACGCCTTCGGGGACGGGTCGGCCTCGTAAAGGGGAGTTCCCATAAGGCAGTTGGAAGAGCTGCCATGGGCGTTTACCTTCGTAGAAAGCTCTTTTAACGGAAGTTCTTGGGTATCTACGAAGATGGAACATCAATTGTAAAAATCGATAGACGCTCAAAGTAGAGGTCGTCTCAGGGCGAGGCCTCATCGCAAACGCGAATTGAACACCGTCTTCAATAGATGAGATAATGCAAAGGGGGTAAAACAAAGTAGGAGGGTGTAGGCGCGGGCATGAAAGACGACTTACCTAACTGCAGTACGGACTCCTGCGGGGCGTTAGAACCCGGAGTTTATCACAAAAAATAGAGAATCTCAGGGGGGAGTAAAAGCCAAGATCGGCGGCGAACTTCCTCGCGCCAGGCATTGCAGTAGGCGGATCTGAGCGCTTCTCCAATATCCAAAGGACTCAAAGCGTCCGGTACCCTAGAAGAGGGACAAGGAAGCTAAAGATGCGAGGGACAAGAGCACGCCGGAGTAGCGGTCATGAAGAAGGATCGATGAGGACGCTCGCGGCGGAAACCGCAAGGAGACTTATTCGGGCAAATGGGGGGTGGGGGGGGGGTTGGGGGAGGAGGGGGGGGGGGGGGGGGGTTGAGAACTCCGTCGTACAGTACGCTCTTCCTAAGGAGAAGAATGTCAGGGAAAGGCCGGCGTCGGCGGAAGAACAATTATTGAGAAAAAAAGACTCTGCGCAGAGGAGACCTTCGGAGGGGAACGGACTGAAGGTTATCCACTCGTGGGACACGAATAAGTTCGTTGATAAAAGGGGGCGATCTTCATCTTAGGCGGGTCGGCTACTGTTGCAGGCACATACAAGGGTAGCGGGGAAAAGGGGAATGCTCGGGCTGAGCAATACGGGGAAACTGGAGAAGCATCAAATACCCCAAAATGAAAGTCCAGGAGATCCTGCACGTCCTTCGTGATTAAGGGTGGCCAAAGGACCTGGGGAAAAAAGGAGTCCTACATATATCAATTAGCAGGAACAGAAGAGAGAGGAGATGCGACCGCAGGCGGGAAAAGGAAGGGTGACGTATCGCAAACAGGGAACGCCGGTTAGTAGTCTCTGGACTGCTCTAAGGCCACACCGCGAAGTGGGATGGAGTAGTGCACTTGGAGAGGAGAGAAATTAGGTGAGCAACACCGCTCTCTACCCGATTGTTGAGCTACGATAAGTGTCAGCGTCGCCGCGCGTTTCTATCAATACAGGAACGCGTGGGACTGACGAACCTACCTTCCCTATATTTAGTACTCAGAGTCCCTTTGAGGGGTAGAACCAAGAAGGAAACGTGGGTGGGAAAAAAGAGCAAGCTAAAAAATTGGGTCGTGGCCCTCCGACCATATGGAGTAATAGATTCAAGAGAGCACAAAAACAATGCATCCAGGCGTAATTCGAGCACTCAAGAAAATAGTTCATCGGCGGCTAATCGGGGGCTAGAAGGGAGAAACATTCTAAGTGAGATAGGGTCAGCATGTAAGAGGCGCAAGGAGCTGTAACTGCGACGCTCGCTCAGGAGACGACAACAACGAAAAATGGGAGAAAACATCGTAAGTCGCGCATATTGAATGCTATCTCTCATTCTCACCATTATAGGGAAAGAGAATATAACAGAATATCCGAAACTTGGCGTCCTGTGGAGCTCGTTGATCTGATAATCAGAGCAAGGAAGGGAGAAAGAGACTTGAAGAAGTATCGCAAGACCGATCCAGGCGCGCAGCCTTGGAAGAAGGGGATCGCAGTATCGCCTATCTTAGCACTCGAACTAGATGAAGGTAATCAGGGAAAAAGATCGAAAGACCTTTTTTGATCTTTTGGGGGGTGCTCCGCTCTGAGAAGAGAAACGGGGAGTGAGGACGCGCGCACAAGACAAATTTTTTTATGTAACGTCGACGGAGAGGCAAACGGAGGGGACTCCCGGTTGGTGGTTACAGGTCAAACGCCAAAAACAATGAATAAGATCAAACAAAATCCGGAGGGATGGGAGTTGAAGTCCCAGAACGGGGGAGCGAAAGAAGGCAGACGGAGGCATGCTCAAAACCGCGCCAGCGCGCATGGGGGGGAAATACGGAAAGGAAGTAGAGTAAGGGTCGCAGCTCCTATTAAAAAATTAAAACGCAGATCACACACAGCGGGGTAGAGAAAGACCGTGCCAGAAGAAAAGGTGCGGGTACCAGGAGGGAGGGCGGTTCACGGCAGAAGGAAGGCAGACAGAGAGAATCATCCAGAGCTCTCACCTCCGAGAGACACAATAGGATAGGGTCTTCGCGCTGATGCGCCGAGCATTTGCCGCAAAGGGGGGGGCAAGGACATCGCGGACGTGCATGATCAGTATCGCTGGAGATAGAGTTCGGAAGTGGCACTCCCGGAATTGAATTAAATCAGGAGGAGAAGGATAGTCACAAGCTTGTGCACCAGAAAAAACGCCAGAAAGAACGGGAATGAACTCGGGCATTTAGTATAAGGGGCAGCGATAACTTGCCATGAGCTCTATGAGATGGGGGGGGTCTTAAAAATCGTTAGAGGGAGACTAGCCTACCTATGACAGCCGTCCTCGATGTGACCTCAAAATTTCGAGCCGGGGAGATGCTTAGGAGGAGGAACTCCGAGCCAGACATGGAAAAAAAGGATCCGGTCCTAATCTACTTCACTAGAGGAGAGTTAAAAGAAATAAGGGCTCGAATTGCTCGAGAGGAAATTGGATTCCAGGCGGGGTGTACTAGGCACGTCAAAAGAAGGTCCCGAAATTACAGGGAGCAGAGAAGTGAAAAGCAGGATGGATCCCGACTATATCTCTATCGACTCGGATAAATGGGGAAAGTCTACTCAAAGGCGCGGCTCGACAGTAGAGTGATAAATACAAACAAAAAGAGACGCAAAAAAAGAGAGGGATAGACTGTTATGACACGGTCATGGCCGGAGACATCGAGCTGGCCGCAGTGGCTTCATTAAATGCGCTAGGGCGAATTTTGTAAGATTAAAAGGAGGAGGAGATTACCTGCGATGAAGACTGCTAAGAGTCGGAATGAGGGCGATGGGTAAAGTAGAAGTTAGTTAAGCTCGTGACAAAGAAAAGGGAAGACCAAAAAAAGGGACATTAGAAAGCGCCTCGCAGGAACTTCCAGCGGTAACTCCCTGACCAAAGGGGGGTAAAGACGAACGTAAAGGGCATCTACTAGAGGAGGAAAGATAGTAGGCGGAGAGAAAAACGATGCCGGCGAGCCGGGCAGATGGAAAATGCTCGAGAAGATCTGCTCGCAAACAATGGGCAAAGAAGTAGGGAATGCGAGTGCCTCCTCAAGGTGGGGGTTAAGGGAGAAAAAGGCTATGAGAACAAAGGGAGGGGGACACTAGTAAAGATACAGGAAAATGAAATCGATACCTGCAGGGATATTGATTCAAGGCGATTTGATTGAGCAGATATACAAAAACCATTAGTACGTAAGAAACGGAGTTCTCCAGAGCTGGCGTAGAGAGACAAAAGGGAACGACAAGGATAAGACACGAAAAGGAATACTTTCTAAAAGTCCGTATGGGCATTAGCCGAAAAAAAAAAAAACGCCGTCATGGACGCTTGTATCAACTCCCTCCATTTGAGCGAGCTTCACAGGCCAGTGGAAAAGCAATCTGGCAGAGGATCCACATGCTATACGAGGGATCGGAGTAGGAGATTCATTATCAATCTCCACCAGAAGGTTCTAGGGTGTATATGCGCAAATCGGGGAGCAGTATGATAGTGCAGGAAAACCAGGCTAAGGTCGTCGAAAAAGTAGGGGACGTAAATGCAATATGAGAACGACCTTCGTAAAAGCGTCTGTTGTGCTAGGCATGATCCGGATTGGCAAAAGAGGGGTCAACTCTAAAAAACCATTGACAGATAAAAATCGCGCGTCAACGCGAGTTCAATCTTTCGGCGAGACCACATGACGTTTAGCAGTACTTGTAATGTTAAAAAAAAGGAAGGAAAATGGTCCGAAACACCATACGCACTGCGAAAAAGCTAATGCGCATAAAGAAATACAAAATGTACCGTCTTGAGAAAAGATCAAACCAAGGGTCGTTCAAGAATTTCTCTTATCACGCAGAAAGTATGGCTACATCAAGGGATCTGACCTATATGGACAATGTAGACAGTAACGTCGCCGGCACTTAGCCCCAGGCCTAGCTCGGACAGGAGTGGAATGACTACGACAAACATGCTCAGGGTGGTGGAAGAGAATGGGACTGGGAAGTAGAGAGGCGTCTGGGCACCTAAAAAGGCTGTCCGAGTAGCGTGCTCATGGGGACGTGGAGAAGAAATCGTTGATCAGATTACGGTTACCCGTAATCGCGTCATGTCAAGGGTGAACCGAATGGCCCTTCTGCTACCGACTTAAGCCAGTCTGGAGCCGCTGAAAATGAGAGGTACAGATTGGTAGCCTAGCTCGGATAAGCCATCGGGTTCGGTTACCGACAAAGAAAAGCTGTAGAGCCTATGCAGAGATGACAGAGTCTCAATCAGAATTCCAACGCAAAGTCTGTGTTGACTAAACTCTCTTACACGGCCAACCATGTTACAAGGGGGCGGACGATCTACACTGGAACATAAAGGGAAGGGCGGATTGCGAGGCTAAATAGAGGGGAGGATGAAACGTGGCGACGAGTAGTGGTGAAAGTCATAAGAAAGCTTGGTGGGTCCAGGAGTGACCAACTGTGGAAGAGTAAAAGTAACTATGAAGCTTCACCTGTCCGCGAGAGGGGGAAAGCATCAGGCGGCGCGGTCGGATGCCCTCTCTATGAA
>Ga0179593_1503618_pt1 | contig 21951 bp, 22 predicted proteins | sample CZODoug2_1_08_16_FD_185931 | JGI IMG/M metagenome (GOLD analysis project Ga0179593, IMG submission 185931) | Vadose zone soil fungal communities from Angelo Coast Range Reserve, California, USA - CZODoug2_1_08_16fungal (PacBio error correction) | ecosystem: Environmental > Terrestrial > Soil >...
TAGGCACTCATAGCAGGGATGGGGCGGGAGGCCGGGAAAAGCCTGGGGGCGGGCGGGAGAGTATGAAGAGCGGTAAAGGGGATTGAGACAGGAGGAACTTAGTAAAAAAAATCAGAAGGGAACATGGGGTCCCCTAGCAAACTAGAAACGGGCTTGAAAGAAAATTCATACAGGAAACATCATGTTCTTTTAGGAACAAGAAGAAAAGGGGACCGACAACTCGTCTTCTGGTGGCACAGCACAGACCAACTCTTAGGTATGAGGCGGTTGACTTCAGGTTGACCCAGGAAGGGTCAGAAAGGCCGAGAAAACAGTATTCAAAAGCTGTCAAAACATCAGGGAAAAACGCTAAGGGAGACGGCAAGCATAGCGGTCCCACGTGTTTATTTTCAGAGAAGAAAGACGGGGACACTAATTCTAAGGTGGGACGGACAGGGTGAAGTAGTTTGACATTTACTGGCCAGAGGCAAAAAAAAAATGGGATCTAGGAAGAGGGGAAAATCAGCTAAAAGGACAAATCCGTCGTCCGACTGAGTGGTAAATGGTGCGGGAAAGAAGACAGACTCCGCTACAGCAAAATTACAGTTAATCAAATAACTTCCGTATGTCATGGAGAAAAAAAGCGTGACTACTTGGTTCGCTTTAAAGGAACGTAAAGTGTTAAGTGTCAGTGCTCCTGAGGGCGAAATTGCTTCAAATCTTCTCAACCCTTCTGAGGGGCTAAAACTAAAACGGAAACGAATTTTGAAAAAGGGGGAAAATACACGACGACGCTTCACCTTCCATTCTTTTTCTAAACGCGCGCGGGGGGGGGACTCGCTCAACAAAAAAAAAGGGGGAAGTAGGGTAATAGTCACGAGTAGAAAGGGAAGGGGGGTGGGAAAGGGGGAAACTCCGTGACAGGGTTGTTTGGCATTTTTTGCCAATAGAAGGTCAAACGGGGGGGGAAAGGTCCCCGGAATTGCGGCCAGTCGGTCAAAAGAAAATATAAGTAAAGGGTTCAATGTAAAGCCCCTCATCCCAAGGTGGATAATGCATCAATCTGTCATAGCTAAAATGACCTACCGGAATAGGACGGAAATCGGGGAATAAGTTATGCTGTCTCTACTCAGTGTAGAATAATCACCGTCCACAACCCGCAGGAACAAAATGGGAAAATTCTGTTAAACCAAAGGAGGTGTAAAAAAGCTGAGAGGGGAAGGGACACACAGTCTTCTCATAAATTTCTGGAGTAGCTGAAAGGATCCTAAAAATAGTGTGGCGAAAAAAAGGGTAACGAAAACATACGACAGTCAGGAAGGGCTGCAACGTAGTAAGTATCGCCTGAAAGCAACCCGGGTAATCTACAGCCTAGACAACCATGTGCGAACGGAGCGATTCAAACGACATGGTGGCGACAAAGAACTAGATTAGAATAAGTTGGTCCTATCCTGAAACCAAAGATAACGAACGACTAAACGGGGATCACCGATGGGAAGAAACGACGCAGGAAAATCACACAAACCGAAAGGAGGGGAATGCTGTGAGTAAAGAGGCGGTCTGAACTGCATACACGTCGTAAATGGGGGGGGGGAGGGGGACACGGGGTGAACAGACAACAAGAGCGAGTTCAAAGGCCCGAGTGAACAAAACAAGTAAGGTGGGGATTTGACAAAAGGAGGGTGAGAATCCAGACAATAAGACAATGAGGGCACAGGAGGTTAAACACATCAACAACGGTTACACAAAACAGGACGAATGCGACAATGAAGAAAGCCACAAACCGACAGAAGAAAAAAGGGAAAAAACCACGGATAATGGCTCACTCGCAGGATGAAACTCCAGCAAGGACATACAATGAGGGGTGGGAAGTAAATGGGGGTTTGATCAGGTGGTCTGGGATTTGGTAGAAGGCGAAAATACATCTGAAACCTTTACTGCAAAGAAAAACCGTACATGGAGACTAAGGGCGACAAAGGGAAATACATAGCAAGAGATGCCAATCGCCATGGTGAATTCGAGAAAAAGACGACTAAGTGTAGCCAATGGAAAAGACGGGATGCGAAAATAGGAAAGGGACGGAAAGGGAGCATTCGACCTGTCACACAAGAACCACGAAGGGGATGGGTGAATGGAGGCCTGTCTGAGGTCGAAGAAAGGGCGAGAACCAAAGAGTGAAGGTGGAAGAGGACGGGCGCCGAGACGTACAAATTGATCAGGAAACACAAATCCTGCAGGAATTACTGAAACAAGTAATAAAAATAAGGATGGGCTGAAAAGTGACACGATAACCTAGAATCTAAAAAAAAATACAGGGAGTAAGAGCAGGTATTCTGGATCAACCACCAAAGAAAGAAAAAGCTTCAGAAAAAGAAGGAAAGAAAAACATCCCTATCTCCGGTGAAATTCCACGAAGATTAACACGGAATATAGGACGACGAGACAACACAAAAAAAGGGCTGAGGAAAAGACCACCCAACCATAATTCACATTCACGCTGAAGAAACAAATCTGTCATATGAGAAAAAAACCATATCCAGCGAAGCTGTAAGGCAGGGTCGACCTGAAACAAGGGGAGGGGGGACGTTGAAACCCGACCGCATACAACACACGTTCCACTGCTTCCCCCTAGAAATAGGCGAAGCAAACTAGTAAACTGGACAAAGGGGCATATGCAATTGGCGCACAAATGAATTAAAAAATACTATAAGAAATGTGGGGTCATGAGGAGAGAGGGGGGGGAAAATGTGGCTTATGGTAGAGGTGGGGGCCGTAACAGGGGAAAAAGCACTGCATAATGGGGAAGCCCAAGCCAAAACCGAAGGGCCCAGAAGGTACTATGCACCACACGCAACAGGGAAACAAGAATTACTCAAGAAATAGGCCAAAAAAGAAAAAACCAAACGGGAGAACACTCATCTTGATCTTTGACATGCCTAAAAAGCGAGAGGGAAGTGAAAGAGATTTAGGAAAAAAAAATCCGAAGCAGGGAAACGAAAGCTTGGGCTGGTGGAAGACACGAAGAGCGCAGTAACATCCGCAGTTGTCAAGGAGAGCCAAAGACAGACAAGGAAAACCCATATAAGCTCGTGAGGAAAAACCAAAGTAAAAGGTCACGGACAGGACTGATTAACATTCACAAATAACCTAGATGAGAAGGGTAGGGGCAGAAAATGCTCAGGGGGGAAGGAATGGAGCAATGGAAAACATAGAAGAGAGACAGCAGGGCCGGATAAAAACTACGGTGGATGGGAACCCGTAATGTGGAAAAGGTAAAGGAATGTCAACGGAAACAAACATCCTAGTATTCACGTACAAAAAAGGAGAGACGACCCACTGCCTAAATGAAAGGAAATCAAGCCACAAGGAGGAAAGTGGACTAACCACGTATAAAGGTTCCATAGGAACTGTTGGCAGAGACGAGAGGGGGACCTTCGACCAATGATACCGATCAAGACTAGAGAACGTCTGGGGAAACTTCCGAAAATAAAATGGCATGGAAGGCAAACTTTGTGATCAGTGGAAAAAGGTCGGAGTCAACGCCTGCCTGACTTCGCGTTAATAAAAGGAAAGGAAAAGGGCGACAAAACAGGAAACACCGAAAAGAAAAAAAACGTCAGGGCTTCGCAATAACAAAGAGCTTACTATGTTTGCAAAAGGGGAATGGGGGACGATGCAAGAGGGGGGGTAAATGAAAGGTACAGGGGGGGGAAGTCCACATATGTAAGGGCCAACGTGCACGGTCACCCACTCCGCAATGACTAAAGCTGGGTCTTGTCCTTAGAATGTAAGCCCAAAGAAGAATGGGACAACACAAAGGAGTAATGAACGCGAAAAAAAACTGCAAAGAGGGGGGGGAATCCGACTATTGTAAGCATAACAGGGGGGAGGGGGAACAGCAAAATTCAAGGAAAGCGGGAGGAAAAAGACAAGGGAAACGGAGGTGTCGTAGGCGGTTGGCAACCAGATCCAGATTCACATCCCCATCATATAAAGTGGGGACCCGCGATCAAACAAAAGCGGAAAGATAATGAAGACCGTGACGGCGGCCTGATGGGGACAATAGTCAAGTATGCGCAGATAGGATGGGGACAAAAGAAAGGAAGGAGCAGAAAAAAAAAAAGCAAACAGAATATACAGAAAAAAAACTACACAACCATCTTGGGGAGGAGGGGATGGGCAGGAATCTGTTTAAAAACAGGGGGGTAAAAAATTGTTATGTAGAAAAAAAAACAAACATGGATCTGCGGACAGACGTCGGCCGGAACTAGAAAACTGAACAATAAGAATGCATCGCAAAATCTATGAACCAACCTCCGCCGTAAGGTGTGAAGGAGAGGGATAAAGTATTCCGGTAGCAACAAAAGGAGCATCTGTGGCATGAAGGGGTACCAAAAAAACAAAAGAATACAATAAATTCCGTTCATGGCTTAAGCCCGACACATTGGAATCCTGTGTTTGGGAAACAACCATATGGAAAAGAAAAACGGTACAAACAAACCCCTCGAAGACATTGGGGGGGAGGAGAACGTTTAAAGTGACGGAAACATCGATTATCAGGGGAGAAAAAGGAGGTGTAAAAAGCACAAACGCGATATCATGTGCTCGGAAGCTTACGGAACTGAGCGTTTGAAAAAAATAATACCTAACAGTAAAAAAGGGGGGCGAGAAACTATTCCCAACTATACTAAGTAGCTGCAAAGAAAGTGTTCATGGTAGAAAACAATCTTACTCTCAAAACTATTTCTAAAAAGACTTAACACACAACTGACAGGACACTACGTTGAGAAGGGGGTGTCTAATACACAAGGGACAGTTATACAAGAAATAAAAAATCCTATAAAGGACAGTAACGGACCAGCACTTTGGGAGAACCAAGGCGCAGACCTTCACCCGGGGGGTAAAACCAAAAACAAATGCGTAAAGTGTGAAAAAAATGAAATGGCTGCCACCTCAAAAAAAAACCACGGTGTACTATGAATCGACAGCTAATAAAGGGTCAGATAAAAAAAAAAATTACAGAAAGAAATAAACGCACTCTCAGAAATATTATATTGAGACAACAAGGGAATGGAAAGTGGAATAGCGGAGGAGCATAAGGGTAGCCACAGGATGGGAAAAAATGAGCGAATTGTCTACAAGGAGGGCAGATGGAATGACAACAGAAATACTAGGAAAACAGGTAAACAAGATGAGGGTCACAACAAAGGGGGGGGGGAAACTTGCAAAAATCTAAACTCGAAGGCATCTTTAATGATACGGACCAGCAGCATGGTCAAAAAAAAAAAATATGACGTGTGCACGAATCAAAACGGACGAGAAAAAACACGCAGCCTGGGGAGCACCCCTCACCACACTAATGGAAAGAGGGTGTAATGTGTCAGGATCGGCAGAATGAGACTAGATTGTGAAAATACATAGGAAACAGGTGGTTGCGCAGGGAAAATACAGGCAAAGGAGGGTAAGGGACCAGAGTCACGAGTTGCGCAGGGTACGGGAGTTTGGGAGGGGAACGATCGACAAAAAACAACACCCCAAAAAATAAAAAAAGGTTAGCGGAAGGTCGGGGGGGAAGTATTACAAATACCGATAGTGAAGAACACATCCCTTGCGGGAAGTAAAGAGAAAGAGATGACAAAAGTGAACGCGCTGGGTTGGGGGGTTTTCCGGGGCAAGGTGGCAACATGCCATATAGAACAGAAGTAAATGCCAGTAGGCATCGGAACAACAAACAAGACTAAACGCAAATATTGCCAGGCCATATGGGAGATTGGATTAAGCGGGGGAGAAAGCTATAAGGGTGAAAAGCACAGAAAACAAAAAACTAAACACAATCAAATCGAGCCACACACTTCAAAAAAGGTACAGAAGCAGAAACCCCCATATGAATTTTGGGGAAAGAAAATCACACCGATCTGAAATGGGGGCAAAAGGGCAGCCAGCTATTGGATATAGGGCTACCATAGTAATACCGGTAAGGATAAGAAGAAGGGGGGGAACGGTAATGGCCTCGTACATCAAGGGGGGAAAGGTCAATAACGAACCGAACCTATGTAAAAAAAACAGGGGCTGGGAAGTGTCGTAAGAGAGAATGTGCGGCCTAGAAATCTTGAGCAGGCATGGGACGAGTAGGTCTAAAATATAACCGAATACTCCATATTCACACAAAATTGTGGGGTTACGATCTGCGGTGACAGACAAGAGTGCCGGGATTACACCAAGGGATAGTCAACTACACGAGAAACGGGGGTACGTGACACGTGGAGTATGGAGGGTCTTCAAAATGGGTAAAAACAAAAAAGGAAACGGAAAATTACGAGTCTGTTGGGGAAAACCATCATTGGATTGGGACACTTATAAAGACAGATAACTGGTTAAGAGAAAATGACTATACAAGGAGTATTGGGGAAAAGAGAAGGGTACAGGGGCAAACAAAAAGAAACGAAAGACCTAAAGCAAAGACTTGGGCTTCTAAAGAAGGCTGCCAAAAGCAGCCACAAAAAAAACCATACAGTAAGGGGAGTTTCGGGGGGGGGTGAGGCCGTGGTAAAAGCGCTCCGATAAGACCGCAACAACAATATAAGAAGAAGAAACAAATTGGACCATTATCCACTAGCGGTCGAGATGAAGGAGGCAGAGGTCAGGGCGACTAGGGGGCAAGATACACATCACATACGTGGTCACGAGAAAAAGAAAATAAAAAGGTCTGGTGGAACACGTTAATATAATGGACTCGAGTATACGGGGGAAATCAACCGGGTCTCTGCCAGAAACTCACACAATCCACCGGAAAAACGGACCATAAAACGCCACTATAAAAAACAGGGAGATTCTAACGGCGCACGAGAGAAAAGGGGGAAAAAAAAAGTGGGGCCAATGGGGGGGACTGGCATTGAAAAAAAAGGACTCTGGAGACTGAATAGCGGGTGGGACTAAGAGGGATGGCAAAGCCAAAAAGGTTCAGGCAAAAAGAAATCATTACCGGGCACAAGGGTAAAACAAGGCAAGAAACAAGAATATATACGATTATGTCTCCATTACTAATCAGAAAAAAGAAAAAAAAGCGTAATCTGGGGGTATAGGGAAAACACCGAATAAAAGGATGGAACCAAGCGCCGAGACAAGGATTTCTGTCTGAAAATCACTATAAAACAAAGATACAGGTAGCTGTGGGTCGGCTTAAATATATCTAAAGTTTGAAAAAAAACGTCCCCAGCAGGAAACTGTCGGAAAAAATAAGCCAAAAACTAAAGAGAAAATATAAGCTGTCACAGTCGGGAAAACTGAAGGTCAGACAAGAAAATCGCGCCAACACGAGAAATTTTCAGCTGAAAATAAATACGGACAGCGACGAAAAGGCTAGTATTATATTTTACGTGGACCGAGAAGGGGGGGGCGGGATTGCAAAAAAAGGGAAAGATATGGAAAAAAAGGGTAAATCACCTACTAATGGTGAAGATGACCAAAAAGAACGAAACCATAAGCTCACATGAAAAACTAAAAAAGAACCGAACATAAAACAACTTAGATAAGACTGTCCATCAGACGTAGACAGGGCACAGAGGAAACAGGACTTCAAAGAGAAAGAGAAGCACCAATGACAGGGTCAACAGGGGGAAACAAGGTTGGCTCCCTCAACTCAACGGGGCACTAAATGAAACTAGAAAGAGAGGTGGAAAAGGCAGGACGACTAAGGATACAGGCGGAAAGACGGAAGGACGCTATCACAACACCTTCAAAAAAGCGCGCACCTCTAAAGGAAAAAACACTGCAAAAGTAAGGTGGGAAAAAGTTCGAAAAAGAAAAAGAAAGAACGGAACAAAAAGCATGCACGCCAAAAGTCAAAAGGTTTTCTACTCGGCGCGCTTGGAATCATGAGCAAAAAATCAAAAAGAAGATAAAGAAAGAAGGGGAAGCGCAAGTAAACTAATATGAACGAGAAAGGAGGAAGGCCGGAAAAGTAGCTTACAGTCACGAAGGGGAAGAGGCAGGCTGAGTAGCCCAGGAGAAATATATTGAGGACCCAGCAGACCGGGAGTAGCCAAGCACCTCCGAAAGGGAGTACAAACAGAGTCTCCGCACACCATTATTAGAAGCCTGTCAACACTGCCGACTCCCGAAGAGGGCATAAAGTAAAATGCGAGGATGACAAGGGGAATCCTGCCTTTAGAAAGGAAACTTTACCCTAGACGGCCACGCTAACCGTGAAAGTCCGGAAATTACGAACATAGCGACGGAAAAACATTCGCAGTGAGTTCACACAGCATGAGAGTTCGGGCAGGAACATCGTATTCTTTATGACAGCCTAAGAGACAAAAAAAATTGGGAACACAAAGCGGGCGTAGAAAGGGGGCAAAACAAATGGGGTAAAAAAACCATCACACGACATCAAACAGAGAGGGGGGTAAACCAAAAGTAGTAAAGAACGAAGCTTTAAGCATCCGGGGCCCGCGACAAAGGTGCATATGAAACGGTATTCAGGGGAACAGCGTGAAAAGAGAGGTATTAGAAATTGGGAGATACGAATCTATTGTAACCAAAGGACACTTCCAGGGGGAAAAGATAACAACGCAGAAAGAAGTAAAGAAGGGGCGGGGGGTGTGCGCCTGGGCCAGAAAACAATCATTTAAATAAGACGGGGGGCGACACGAGCGTTTTTCTAAATCGCGCGGGGGGAACACAAATAACATCTAAGGGGAACAGAGGGAATGGACAAAGAACTACACCAGTGTTGCGCCTACGGTAAATAGGGGGGTGAAATAAAAATGGAGATGGAAACCAAAACTAAAGGGCCAGACAAACGAGAAACAAAGACTTGAAAAAAATAAAGAAAAGGCCCCTACAAAACCCATAAAAGTGTGGGGACTAGCGATGGGCTGAAAATCTAAAGATGAGAGTGTAGATAGATGTTCAATGGTGGAATGCTAAAGAGAGAAGAAGAAAGGGGGGCGGAAGCCATTCCGGCCCCATTACTGATAAAAAGTCGGGGTATGCGCCTAGACTGACTCCACGGATTTAAATGAAAATGCTTAAAAAGGGCAGTGGGAAGTCGCAACGGGCCAACTCGGGAAAGACTCGGAAGATCAATGGAGCGGGGGTGCTATAAGGAAATAGGGGCAAGCAAGGAAATGGTACGAAGAACAACGAAACAGGACTACGTTATTTCTGAAAATCGTTCAGCAAGGAAGCTGAACAATAAACAATAGGGAACGATCCTAACGTCGATAAAGGGAGAAAAATGTCAGAGAACACATCTAAGGTAAAGCAAGGGTAGAAGAAAAAGGGATGCAAAACTTGGGAAACAGTCTAAAATCTAAATGGTTAAAATCACATGCACAAAAAAACTAAAAAACAGAGTATTCGCTGAAATAGAGATAAAGGATAGGGTTGTTCGAAACACCCCACAAAATAAAGCGAGGGGAACATCTAGAGGGGAAAGCACGGACTAGCAGCTCAAGGGAAGGGAAACAGAAAGAAATGAGGACTAGGGGATTCTGTACAAAAGGATCTGGGAAGAACAACGGAAACAATGTACAATGGACAGCTTCTCAACAAACCGTGTGCTAAAAGGCCGCCTAACAAAGGCCACATAAAGGACAAAGAAGCAGGCCGAATTGAAGCTTTACCGTCTCACCGCTAGAAGCACCCTCCAAAAAACCGTAGAGAAATACACCTTGGATACAACTCATATAATAGATACATACGAGCGTAAACGCGGCTCGAACTATGGCATGGCCAGGAACGACAAGGGTAAAAAAAAGCTTGGAGGGAAGGGGCGGAAAAACGGAGGAAATGGGGCGATAGGAGCTGAGGGTAGGGGTTAGATGCCAAATGTCACAGATAAATCCTCCAAAGGGGGAGGGGAATCCAACATACCCCAGGAGCCACAAACCATAAAAGCCCTGGTCAATCGAAATTGTACAACAAAACAAAGGGCGAATTGGTCAAGAGGCAATCGAACTGGCGCAGGGAAAAAAAAAAAAACAGAACACATGGGGGGGGCATCTTTCCTTCCTGAACCGAGATAGTTCAGGAACAAGAAAGGTATGATCCCCGAACAAGGGAGATAAACAGGGTTGAGGGGTCGGAAGAGAGAGAGCCGACGTCACGCTGTGGGACCTCTGATAAGAGCCTCTCAGGGAGGGCAAACCCATAGTAAAGGGGCAACCAAGTAGTATTCGTGGGAGGTCAAGATCAGGTTAAGACTGATAAAAAAGGATAAAAATGGCTTAGAAATTTAGGAGCGCCACAGGGGAGGACGGGGGCGGGAAGGACGAACTAAGAACATGAATTAGGAGACTTCATAGGAAAAAGCCAAAGGGAACAACTAAGTTCGGTATGCACAGAACCAAGAGGGGGTGGAATGCAATATGTGGAAACTCCGTCATAGAATTAGAGAAAGGGCCAACAACTGACCTACTCCGAATCTCGGAGGGTGACAAAAGATGCGAAACGGCAATTACAAAGAGAACATTCTTACGATTAGTGGGTAGGGTCAATAGATAAGAAGTTGCAAAAATAATGCATTAGGGTGTTACAGATAGGTATAACCCTATGCAATAGAACAGGGTAGAAGATAGCAGGGCAGTGGCAGGCCATCAATGCACGGCACATGTGATCGTAAAAAAGGGTCGAAACACAAGGGGGCGGAACCACTAACTTGCGCGGTAGTGCTTATGGACATACTAGAACGGTCACAAAAAACAGGGGAACAAATCCCGTCTCTGGAGCCGCTAATAAACAATCTATTGAATGGGGACACAAGTGAAGGGTACGCATCCAATTGTTGCAACTATTAACCAAAGCTAACAGGGGTAAACAGAAGGTAACGAGGCTGTAGATAGCTGAACAAAAAACAGGAACAATCGCAAAATCAAACATACCGAGCCAAAAATGGGGGGAGGAATAAAGGGAGATTAGAATTAGGGTCACAAGACGGCCAAATAGGAAGGTAAAAAAAGGAAAAAATGGTGAAACTGCGGCAGACAGCTAAAAGACAAACGGCAGGTGTTGGATGATTGTGACAGGAGGGTAGTTCAATGTGGGAAGGAAAAAACGAAACCGGCCACCGGATAAAAGAGACAACGTTGTGAGGGGCGTGCCTCGTTTTTACAACAAAGAATCCAGCAGTGGAACAAACAGTTGAAGTCCAGAACGAAAACCACATCTAGAAAAAGGCCCATTGAAGACAAAAGGGCGGGAGGCCGACTGGTGGTAAACCTATTATAAAAAAGTACAAACAGAGACTGGGGGATCCAGAACGGTGAGAGACCGCGAAAAACGCAAAGCAACATCAAATCAAGTACACAAACAAAAAACGTGACAGAAGATTCAGGAAGGGGGGCGGTGTAAAAAAAAGAAAAATAGCTTATCGGAAGTGATCACGCTGTAGATGCAGCAAACAGAACAAAAAAAAAAAGGACATGTAAAAAAACAAAAGAGTGACTCAAAGATGCAAACAAACTAGCGGGGGGGGGGGGGCAGGGAGCAGGAAAAGGATAAATCAGGGGAAAATGGAAAAATGGGAGTGATCTGACAACGTACGCAAGTCCCCGGAAGAAAGAGTTTGAGGGGGAAGCAGGAAAGAAAGAAAGGGGAAAAGGAGCTGCGTGAGGTGACATATGCACACAAAAAAGAACAGAACGAACCACCGGGGCGGAAAAAAACAAACCCATAGCATAGAGGGACATGCACGGTTGCAACTGAAATAAAAGAGGGTGGGTGGCCGTGGAACGAACTCTATTCACAAGCAAATGGGAACAAACAAAAAAAACGAGAAATCAATGTGGGGGATAGGAGTAGGCGACGAGACTAACATAACGTTGTGGAGAAACAGGAAGGAACGGGAAGCAGGAAAAAGTTGAAAGGATACATATAACTAAACAGTTAGCCATGTTGACAACTAGACGGGAGACGTCAGGCGTGGACAAAAAAGCGACAACCCCGAACTGTGCAGGGGAAAACTCTGGGGACGATACAAGGGGGGGACAAGACAGTGGCAATAATTCATCGACACCTCAAAACAAGGGTGAAATAAAAGGCAGAGGGTAACGAACGCCCTTAAGGGTCACCAAGTATCCGAAATAGAAAAAGCTAACGCAAAAAGACTGTACAATAGAGAAGCGGTATCGGACCCGAAAGAATAGAGCAGCAATCTGCAAACTAACTCACGTTGAGAGGGACCAAAGGGTAATGGGAACTTAATGAGCGTTATTCGCTCAAGAAGCATTTAAGAAGGAAGGATGACAAGGGGGAGAAGGAGTCAAAATATCAGACGGGGGAGACAAAAAGATATATTTGCAAAGGGGGGGGATAAACCTAATAAAATTCATCAACATCATTAACATCAAGTTAGTAATAACAAGTAGGGGACGGGAACGCTCTCCAACGAAATAACAATAAGGGAACACGAAGAATCGGCGAGCACAAGCACAGACTGTAGAGCACTAACGAAAGAAAAAGGGATGAAAGGGGAAAGAAAAGAGACGAGGGCAAGAGTGAATTCTAGGGGTACAGAAAAGGACAATAATATGGAGAGCTGGGGGAAACACCCTATTACCTGGGGGGACGCCTGATGGAACCAAACAAAAACAGGGACGCGTAGGGGAGGAAGGAACAACGACCAGCCAAACCAGTACAATGAGGGTCAGACACGGTATTGGAGAAAGGGAATAGAATACACTGACCCTCGCGAAGCTTGTGAACAAATGGAAGGATAGCGATTTGGGGGGGAAAGGCGAAAGAGGCTACCTCAATAAAACCAAGAAAACTAGAAAGAGCAGAGCCGGAAAAAGACAAACATTGAGAAAAAGGAGGAAGGGGGATGTGGGATAGGAGGAAAAAAGAGGTGAGCACAAGAGATATTAAAATAGGGGGAAAATGCCAACTAAAAAAGAAAACAGACGGCAAAAGAGGGACTTAAAAAAAATAAAAAAGAAAAAAGCCACAAAATGACAAACCCCAACCACCAACAGGGATTAGTCTCACAGAGTACTAAAAAAAAAAAAGAAAAAAAAAAACTATAAAATCTAAAAAACAAAGACAAGAGTAGAAAAAACATGCTAAAGAAAGAGTAAAAATCACTCAAAGATAAAAAAAAGGCCACAGATCAAGAGAAAACTGGAAAGATCTAAAAAGAAAAAAAAAGGGTAAATTAACAGGGGGTCGGGGCAAGGGTCTAGATGAAAAGATTCAGCCAGCGTCTAACTAACTACTAGACTAACGGACCTGTTTAGAAACGATAAGGGAGCAACTGGGACAGGGGAATGACTTAACAACAGAGACGAACGAAAAACGAAAACAGGCAGTGCATGTCAAAAAATAGACGAGACACCACGTGCGAGCAGAGAAACGGACGGGAAGGCAAGGGACGAGGATAGCGAACTTGTGGAAGCCTACAAACTGCAATATGTTTGGGAATAAACTAAAGCTGACATACAAATCGTGGAAGACCCTAGGATTCAGAACAGGGGGTGGACGAACGGTAGAAAAAGCGGACAGTGTCAACTAAAAAGAAAAAAATGCAGCACAAATTTTGAAAATCTGACAACGAGAACGGAAGTGGGGGGAGAAGGGAAGGGTGACTATATCAAAGACCTGTTTTAACGGAGGACAAGAGGAGGGATATAAGTACCACAGAAATCACTAGCAAACACTGGGGAAAGACTTCGGTCACAAAATGTGACTTTGATACGACACCGTGAAGAACAGAAGAAAAATCAGACGGGGTATTCACAAGAGGACCGGAATTGGTTATACGGCGGAATGTAAAAGAACGCAACGACCATTCAAGGCGAAACACACAAAAAGGAAAGGGAAGGTGAAAACAGAGGGGGGGGGAGGGTGAGGACTCAATAGCGCTCTGAAAACAGGGGGGAGGGGGACATGGGGAGAAACGAAAGTCATGTCGTGGGTCAACAGGCAGCAACATGCCAGAAAAGATGTTCTTGAAAGGGGGAAGAATGGTGACGGTGATCAAAAAAGGGCAAGAAAACATGAAAAAAAAGGCAGGAAAGTCAAAAAGAAAACCTTCACAAGATTCAAAAAGAAGCTGACACATGGGATAAGGGATAAACAGGGGGGGGGGGGAACAAGCAGTTGAAAAAAACTCCGCGGAGGAAAGATGGGAAAGGATACATGAAACTCGAAGGAAAGGTAAGCTATATTTACTACACGGAAAAAAATGCAACTTTTTCAAAAAGGACCAAGCTAGACATTCCCCGGTCTGAAACACGGAGACATACCCAACCAGGAACCTCCCACGAAACAAAAAAAAAAGGATGGAATTTGAAAGGACAGAAAGGGAACTCGCAGGAGACTTGAATTCATCGTCAACAAGACATAGGGGTAAAAGACAGGCAGACGTATATCTGGAAATAGGAACCAGAAGAACGAAAAAAAAGCGGAACGCGTGGAAATGCCGTACAATATATATTTTTACGTTTTAGAAGGAACTTGAATTTTGAAGAAAAAAACTAGGACCGAATACAAACGGTCGCGAGGAAAAACCTAATGATTAAAGAAGGTAAGAGGAGGGACAACAGGAGGAAGCTCGCGTTAAACTAGAAAAGGAAGACACGGGGAAGGGTCCGAGACTAGACTCGCTAGATGAGGAACGGCTACACTAAAGGGAGAAGGGGGTGCAACAGTAGTGGTAACCGAAGAAAGTCTAAGCCATAGGGGAAGGGGGGGGAAGCAGGAAAAACGACTACCTATCACTTAACAAAGGGGCAGTAAGGGAAAAAAAACGAAGAAAAAAAGGTCTGAGACTGTGCGTGGCTATCCGGGACACTGCAACATATACTGAAATAAGGAAAGAAATCATTAAACACTAAAGAAGCGCGTAAGAACAGTACCAGCTTCTCAGGTAAGTAAGAGTGAGGGAGGAGGATTAGGCAGCCAGGAGATGTAAGAATGGTAAGGGGAACTAGGAGGTAAAGGAACCTTACCATGAATATTCAAGGGGGCTACTGAAAGGAAAGGAAAAGGCACGTAAAATTCAATAAAACTCTCCTCTCAGGAGAAAACTTCAAAAGGGCAAAGGGACGAAGATCGGAAGAGACTTCCCGGCCCACAAAGTGGGGAAAACATTATGGGAGTAAAGCACGTCGGAACTCAGTACTCACAACAAACTACAAAAGAAAAAGGGAGGTAAAAGAAAGAGGAAATCACGGGGAAGAGTAGAAAAAAGAGTTTAGAGGGGGGGGGGGGTGAAACTTCATCGGAAGGGGGATGGGACTTTAGGGGACACAGGGAAAGTAATTGCGGTATCGAAGAGGCACAGAGACATTGGGGTTATGAAAAGTACAAGAAAAAAAAACACAAAAAAAAAATAGAGACACACAGTGCAAAAGAAAACGTACTACTATTTCCATGGAAAAGAAGAAAGACAAGGGAAAAAGGGGGACACGAAAAAAATCTAACTTACCTAAATAAGCATACTAGGGCAGTGAGGGAGGAGACGCAGAGAGGTAGAAAGATCAGTGCCAGAATAAAACAAAAGGAAAGAAAAACCGCATTGTACAGAAGGAGAAGAGGGGGGGGGGAAGGGGGTGGAGGTCATAGAAAAGATTTGTAACCAGTACATGGGAGGAAACCATTGAAAAGAATACGTAACATACAAAGTCAAACCAACTGATCAACTAGAGGGTAAGGGTAGAGGGGAGACAAAATCTAAGAGAACAATAAATCCCAGTTTGGGGCAAAGAGAGGCCTGAAGAGAGAAAATCCTAAAGGAGCTAATGACAAAGTGAAGATGGATAAGGAAGGGTCTAGGGGGAACGTTGATAGACAGTGACGAATATAAAACATCACAGAAAATAAGAAAGATTTGGCTGTGTCGTGAAAAGAAGCGGGGTTGGAAGGCAAGGAAAAAAAACTAAATAAGGGGGCTCTAGGCGGGAGGGGGAAACAGAAAAGATCGATACAGATTTCCTGCTTACTTGAATGAAAAGTAAAGAAATAATTGGCGGGAGTAGGTAAAGGGGGGCAGGAAATGGGGGATATATGTTTCAACGGAAAAGGTGGTCACATTAAAAAGGAGATATCCAAAAAGACTAAAAAAATCTAGGGGCTATAAAACTAAGAATAAACACTAAAACAAGCTAAGACGAGGAGAGTAAAAAAACAAATATAATAAAATAAAAAAAGATAGGCAACAAATCTAGGGGACTATCAAGGAAGAAAAAAAGAAGAAACCCAAAAAAGACCATCTACAGAACAAAAGTGACACAGGTTGCCATAGCACAACAGAACGGGGTTGAAAAGCAGCCAACAGAGAAAACGGCATAGATAGAGGACTGGGAAGAAAGACACGGCAGGTAATTGGCTGTGGAGACACGGGGAGAAAAGACAGGCGAAAAAAGTAAAAGGTCACCAAAAAGACCGTGCAAGACAAAGGATTCCGTATATCTTTCACCACCGTACAAGGTAAGAGATATGCAAGAAGAAATATTGAAAAGTAAGCACAACAGAGGGAAGTAGAAGGTAGGACGGGAGATAGGAAAGCGGTTTGCGTCAAGGGAATCGGGAAACAACAGACGCCAAAGACAAAACCCACGCTCGTGGGGGTCTGAGCTGAAGTAAAATTGGAAAGGAAGGCTAAAAGAGTAGGAACTCAATCTGACGGTACATGACGAGATTGGGGCGTACGAAAAGGAAGTGACAAAAAAAAAGTACGAAAGTGATAAATTGCTCTGGAAAAAATGAACAGAACATTAGACAGACAACAAAAAGTAACAACATTGGAAATCAAAAATGTGATTCAAAAAGGGGGGGGTAAGGGAGCATGAGACCAAGCCAAACAAGAGGTCAAAAGGTGAAGAGGATGGAAAAGTCAAAAGACAGAGAAAATGGGGAACAGAAAGGGAATGTAAAATCATTCAAAAAAAAAGGAAAAAGGGAACGGGGAAGGAAAACGATAACAAAAACATAACAAGGAGAAAAAAAGCAGAAATAGTAAGAAAAGGCAAAACGAATTGTGAAACACATAAATAAATTAAAACCTCACACAGGATGTCGGGTAGTGAAACGTCTAGTAAACAGATTGAAAAAGGTAACACTCAAAGAAAAGGGGGGAAACCTGGAGATCAAACTATAAAATTCTTAACAAGAAAGGAGGGAAAAAAAAGGGCGCGGTTGAGGAAAGTTCAAAGAAGGTGAACAAGTTCTGGGAAGTGAGGGGGGAACTGAGGGTACTGGGTATGATTAAGGGGAACCAATTGCGGGGAGAGACTGGCTGTGAAAAAAACAAAGGTTAAAAACAATGTGCACCGCCCAGAAAAAAAAACAAGATGGGGCCAAGACTTGATATTCAAAGCTAAAGGTAGAAGGAAAAGGAGCAAAGAAGAACGGAATGGAAATCTGAAAAATGAAGGGAAAACCCATAAAGGGACGGAATTTCATCGAGGGGTGATGTGAAGGGGAGGAATAGAGGACAGAAGAAAAGCAGGGTTCGAACGACCAAGGACGTGGTGGAGTCGGACCGGAAAAACATAAAGAAGCGTTCTTGACAATAAAGGTGGAAACACTGGGTGAACCAAGGATAAGGGTAGAAAAAAAAAAAATAATGTGGATAAGACAGAAAAGAAAAGAGCAGGGGGGGGGGAACTGTAAAAGTCCACCAATTAAAGGGATAAGCTGGGGAAGGCTAGGAGCAAAGGAAGGCAAGGGGGGGGATCGGGATGTATTAGTAAAGATCGACCAGGGCCCATTAACAGGATGTGAACAGTAGGAAGGGAATGAATAGGTAACACACTGAAATAAGTCCGTTAACCGGTACAAGTTAATTGAAGGGCGCCCAAAGGCAAGGCTTATAAAGGAGTGCAATTGACCAAAGTGCTATATGAAAGGGGGGTCACAAAAAAAACATAAAACTAGGCAGCCCTATGTATTGTCACAAGAATAAGTGAGAGGAAAGGAGAACAAAAAGAGTAAGGCTAAGAGTGATGGTAAGAGTAAAGAAAGCAGGGCCTACTGGTCATATCGCAATGTCATTCGTAACTTGGGATGAAAAAGGGGGGGAGGAAGGCCAATGAATAAAAGGGACAGTGACTGAACTTGAAAAAAGGAGGCGTGCACAAAAAACTCAAGGGACCGACGTCAGTCGGATAGTCGAACATAAGCGAGAATCCAGGAGTATGGCAAAAAAATTGAAGAGGGCGCGGAATGTGCAACTGGGGAACCGCCGGATGCAGGGTGGACACGGTAGGGGGGGGATGGGGGGTGGGGTGGGGGGGGAGTGAGAGGTGGGGGAAAGGGGGGGGGGGGGGGGGGGGGGGGAGGGGGGGGGGGGGGGGGGGTGGACGTATGGTTGTATGGACCCAAATCCCCGGAGGAACACGAAGACAAATAAGTGGATAGCATGAGGGGGTAGAGTACCGATGTGAGAAACAGAAAGGAAAAAGCGTTAATGGGGAACGTGAAAAGAGTAAGAGTGACTAAAAAAAAGCCACAGAATTGTATGGAGGGGAGGGAATAAAGAGATTTATGGGGGGGGGGCAGGATAACGGTCGGCGATAGAAATCAGAAGAAAAAAAAACGGGATTGGAGGGTAAGTAATGGGAGCAGGAAGCAGCAGAAAAATAGCAATTATGAAGAACGGAAAAAAAAAAAGGGAGGGAAAAAAGGAGTGTGGTTAGAGAGGAAGGCAGGACGAAGGTCCTCCGGGGGAAAACAAACAGAAGAATGAGGCAGCAGCTGAAGGAATCCACACAAAAAGTATCCGCAAACCCCACACGAAAAAAGATCAGCAAAAAGAGTACAACGGGGTCTCTGCATTCAAAATAAAAGAGCTGGTGAAAGTGAGGGAGTGGGGGCGAAGGGGGGAGAAAGGTAACACCACGAGCGGCAGACAAAGGGGAAATACCACGCACATCAGGGTAGAAGAAAAGTCGAAAACAAAAAAAGGAAGGGGGGTAAGGGTTGTCTGCGGGGCCTCTAAGGGGAGGAAAAAACAGACAGCGGACGGGCTACAAAAGAGGGACGACAAGACCGTTTAGTCCGTGGTGGACAAGGATCAGGAGATGGGGGGGGGAAACCAAAACGAGAAGTAAAAAACTGACAAAGGCCCAGGTAAGGAAAAAAAAGCCCACCACTATTTATGGTTAGTTCAAAGAGGGGAAAGGGATATATGAAAAAATAGCACGTGTGGGACGAGAATCAATTTGGGAAGGGGTTCGAAAAAAAGGAGAAACACACTTTGAGGCGTAGGAGGAGTGGGGAAAGAGAAAAATAAAAAAATAATGAGGCTATAGAAAGAAAATAGAAGAAAAAAAAAAAAAAAATAGTAAAGAGAGAAATGAATCACCTCAAAAGAAGAAACCAAAAACATACAATGATAAGAGGAAGACCCAGACCCACTTACTCTAAGGCTAAGCGTAGAGTCAACGCAATTACAAGTACTAAACGCGAACACGTAGCGAGTGGGATCTAAGCTAAAGAATAAAATACAAAGGGACGCGCGAGCACTTTAAAAAGAAAAAACCTCGAAAAGCCCAGCGAAAAGCGATGCCAAACGAACCGTACTCGTAAACCTGTTAAGTATTAACCTAAGAAAAAAAGGGGAAAAAAAAGGGGGCCAATAGTAGAAAGCTGAAAACCCACCAGCAAAAAGGGGGCGGGACAGGGGGACGACGTATAACGGGTTGGATCAGCGAAGGGCAGGTTCATAATAACAGACGGCTAAGAAAAAAGTTGGGGGTAAGCCGGGACCATGTACCAAGGGGAGGGGAGAAAAACAGAGGACAAAACTTAATTACTGAGACAGAACAGGTGAATCATGCCACGAAGAGGAGAAGGGGAGGAACCTGAAAAAAACAGAGCAAGAAGAAAACTCGAAGGGAGTGATAAAACAAACTGGGAAATGAACTATGGAAACTTGATAGTCAACGGACGCAAAGCGAAGAGGAGGAGGTAATATGTAGCAGTGGAACGTAGAAAATCAAAACGGGCAAGAAGGTGTCCGTATGACCCATTGCAAAAAAAATCAACTCGGGGGAAAAAAAAATCGGAAGGGAAAAAAGGGGGGAAAATAGGAGCAAAAGAAAAGAGCAGGAAACTTCCACAAATGGGAAAGGGGCAAACATAAACAAGGAGAGCTAAACTAAATTTCATGGTGGGGATTATATAAAAAGGGAAAAAGCCTATACATCCGGTGAAATTGGAAGGGGAAATGAATCACGTAGGGGGCAAAGGGAGGATTTGAATACGCAAGGTCCCTAATGTAAAGGGGGTGGCGGGAGGGCCCTGGGAAAGAATATAACCACTACCCACCACAGGTCAGGAGGGAAAGGAAGACTATGGGCAAACCTGACCGCGCGGGGTCTCAAAAAGTTAATCCAATAGAGGATTTGGGGGGGGGGGTTTACGATCCGGAGGTTGCGAATACAAATGAGAAAAGACGCAGAGGAAAAGGAAAAGTTTATCTCGCCAAGAAAATAAAGATGGATGCTGACGGGGAAAAAAGGGGGAGACAGGTGAAGCGTGCTTGGGTAAATAGGAATCACAGAACAGAAAGAAGGGAAAAAGACAAAGCCCCGAAATTCAGCCAAAGTCCACAGAAGCAAGAAACCCATGAAAGTGTGGGATCAGGAGGCACCTAACTTTAAAAAACATTATCGGTAAAAAATTGAGTTACTCAACGCTAGGCAGGGAAAGAGCAGATAGGGAAAAGGTCACTGGTCATGGGAAGGAGCTAAAGGGGAGAAATGGGAAAAAGGTGATTTTAAGGGAGGATAGATTAAGTAAAAACGGAGACGGACAAACGACGGCGCTAAGTAAGAAAAAAGACAGAGTTAGCTAAGAGAGATGGCGGCCTATCCACATCTTTCGAGATGGAGAAAAGGTTAAAAAGGAAAAAAGGGGGGGTCTTAGTTGAAAAAAAAGGGGGGTTGGGGAAAGATGAAGTAAAAAGATGACCTTCAAGCTTTAGCGTAACGAAAGTAAACAAAGGGGCTGGAATGAACAAAAGGGAAAGAAAATCTCCGGGAGGTGATTAGTTGAACAACAAAAACAGGTAAAAAAAGTCGAGCCCAACATGACTGGTTATGCGTAAAGTTAGGTGAAGTTACCGAAAAGGATGGAGAAATTGCATGAACAAAGGATGAGTGTCAACATCGGCAACGGCAGAACTGTCTAGAAAAAGAGGCGGGAGTCAGCCCCAATAAGAGGCAATAAAAAAGGAAAGGGAAAAGGACCAGACCCTCGCATTGGTGATCTGAAATGCAGGAAAATGGTGGAAGGGAGCTGTCGACCACCTCCATAAAAGAAAAAGGGAAAAGGCACAACAAAAAAGGGGCCATTTCGAATACGAGTCATGACAGGGGGCGAAAAAGGTGAAAAGTGGATGGGTCTACATCGTTGTGGGAATACAGCAAACAAAAATAACCAGGGTTCGAATCTTGCATGGAGAAAGCTAGGGAAAAGTCAATACAAAATAAGAGTTGTAAAAGCAAAAAGAGCAACAGAGCAACAACGCATATGAAAAAAAAAGTACACAAAAGACAATAAGGAAGGGGGGGGGAGGTAGAAGCGAAAATAAGAAACGTAGGGGAGTAAGGGGGTGGGGGTAGGGGAATGAGAGGGGACAGGGATGAAGAGAAATCCGTGGGAAAGGGTGCGGAGGGGAAACATTCAAATGGCAAAAATATAGCATTGAGCCATCATATATAACGCCAACTAAAAAAAAGGGGGGGGGGGGAGGGGAAAATTAAGAAGACACTCTCGATCATTATTGACATGGAGAATCAAGAAAATGAACGGGGAGAGGAAATGGAATAGTGGGGGAATGAGACCAGCAAAAGAAACGAAAACCACTTATGTATAAACGCATATATATCATCGTCAGGGGGGATCGTTAGTCCTGGTAGGCATTATGGGAAAGAAAAAGAAAGGATAAAGAAAAAAAAATGAAGGGACCGTATAAAATACTAGCCACATAAGGAAATCCGGAGGATGAATTACACATCAGGAACA
>Ga0179593_1651155_pt1 | contig 21951 bp, 18 predicted proteins | sample CZODoug2_1_08_16_FD_185931 | JGI IMG/M metagenome (GOLD analysis project Ga0179593, IMG submission 185931) | Vadose zone soil fungal communities from Angelo Coast Range Reserve, California, USA - CZODoug2_1_08_16fungal (PacBio error correction) | ecosystem: Environmental > Terrestrial > Soil >...
CAGGGACAATGTGGACGGGAATGCCACAGCACTTTTGCCATCCCGATTTGGATTTGGCTCATCATCCATATCCCTGGTAGAGACCAGGTCCCCGAAGAGGGGGGACCAGGGGGAGGGGATTTCCCAACAAAAAAGCAAGAAGAAAGCCCTCGGCGGAGAAAACCATTACCGGAATGCCAAGGACTCTCCATCGGAAAGTAAGGGGGCCGCCGCACTTGCGAAAACCTTCAAAGCGCAAACAAATGGTGCTCCAGCACAAGCCTCCACGCGAAGGAAGTAAAACCCGCGCGCACAGGCCAAAAAAACAGCGAGGGGCACCCGAAGGGAAGAGACAACTCTGGGAAGGGGTGGCGGAAAACTTCACCGGGACCATGCACCAAGGAAATTTCAACCGCCAACGCAGACGGCTAGGACCGAGAAACGCGTACAAAGCGAAAACTTCTCCAGTTAAGAAAGGGAGGGAACCACAATTTACTCCCAGGTCGGCCGGAGAACAACGGCAAAAACATGGCAAGAAGAGATGATCCGTCCTTGGAAAACGCCATCCAAAAGCAACTCCCGGAATAAAAAGGAAATTCAAGATTAAAGACGGGGAAAGGGGGGGAAAGGGGCAAGACTGTGCGTACAACAACAACGGGACCTACCTAGAAATTAGGAAGAAGATAAGGAACGTAGGGACTGCTCCGTCAAAAAAAAAGCATACTCATTCCACGAACCTAAACGTTCTTTGCAAAATGTGTGCTGGGTGGGGGTGTTCCAGATAAGAAAGAATGAAAACGGCACGAGCCTCCTGCGACAAAGAAACTTCACGTACCTGGGGGACAAGAGGGGGGTGTGGTGAATACCTGAAGAAAAGAAACCACAAGGCAGCAGGTGCACAGAAAGTGGAAGCCCGCAGAAGCAGTCACAGAAAGAATCAGAATAGCGGCGTCAACGCAATAAGTCGGCGAATATTGGGGAAAGTATTTACTTAAATCAAAGGGGGGTCGGGGTCCAGAAATTCGGGGCGCCAATGAAAAACCGAGCGAGTTTTTAGGGGAAGGGGATTGAAACACCTCCCCTGGGAAAAAACCCCAAAATTTTGGAAAGACGCTGGCCCTGTATGGAAGCCCAATAAGCTGCAAAACTCATAAAAGGTGGGACGGCCCACTGTTGCAACGGTCACGATTCAAGGAAAGGCACTTGGGTCTCCAAGCTCAAGTACTTCGGGATCCTTAGAGGTCGGCCACCAACGCACCTCCGAAGAATAAAAAAATAGGCTGACAGCATTGCAAAAGCCGATTAAGTAACCCTTTCCTACAGCGAGATCAAACCCCGTTAAGAAAAGGATAAAAAAGGCGTCCAGGGGAACCCAATATCCCTCGGTTGAGGAAGGTCCCTAGAAGCATTGACGAACGGAAATCTACTACAGTTCCAAGGGTACCGACTCCCATGGGCGTTAAAACGGCGCAAAATCCATTGGGTGAATTTACTACCGGATTTGAAACGGGGTTTGGGTCCGTCTAAAAAAAAACAAAACGTGGGAGGAGGAGATAGCCTTTCCCACAGCCTTCTCGAAGTGGAGGGAAGCCAAGACGACGCGCAGGTTGGGAAGCCAATCAAAGGAAAGGAGGTCCTACATGAGTGGGAAGGCCTGTATGTAAAGAAAGAAAAGGCGGAGGGTCTCGTAATCGAAGGCTAGGGTTGTAAAGGGAAGAGTGAGAGTGATGCTTGGGGAGGATTTTGAGACTACGGGTATTCCACGGGAGTGTCAGCGGAGGAAACTTGAAGACGGTTGGGAGTCCTTTGCTCCGGATGACGGGCGGGAGGTGGGGGGGGTTGGGAGGCAGGATCAACATATCCGCAGTCGGACGGACGAGGGATACCACGATCTTCAATTTCTTATACACTTTGAAGCCGGAAAAGTTGGGAGGTACAAGTTTAGTTGTCTTAGGGTTCTTTGTTTGAAACTGGGGAAAAATTATTCCACCAGTAAACCTCTTACTTTTACATTTGAGAAAAAAAGCAACAAACCGCGAGGGAAAAGAGGGTTGTTTGTGCCTCCTTTTATCTACTTTAAGTGTCAAGGAGGGGCCCTAACTTCATGAAAGTATATCTCTACATAGTTATTCGGGAGAGGGGAACCATTACTTGGCGGAGCTATGCCCTTTCCCTGGGACGTAGAAAGGGGAGTGCTTCACGAAGAAATTTACCTGGACAACCGGGATGGGGGGTCTAGGCCTCGTCTTCTTCAAAGACAAAAACGCATCGTATGATGAAAAAAAACCGGGTCAGGTTTTACGGGGAAGGGGGAAATGAGTCTTTCTTTGTTCGCTGACGGATCGTAAAAAAAGCACAGGGGCCCTCCCTTAATGGGTTCTTTGAATGGGACTTCGAGTTGGGGGAGAAAAAACCGTTTCTGCTTTCCGACTTTGCGCAGAAGTCTTGGGGCCGATTTGCAACTAAGGCTTATGGGTAAGCGTGGGGACTCACCGGTCCCATCGACAAAGTAGAGAGGCATTGTTGGTGTAGCCGGGGGGGAAAGCGTGAGGAATTAAAAGGCCACGTCGGATTTTAGATCTAGTTGAAAAAAAGGGTGTGCCGTTAGCAAAAACAGGGGTTATTCAAGGGTGGGGGCGGACTCGCATATAAAACTTGTATTCCAAGAGCAGTTTACGAAGTCGAATAGGGCAACAACGGTTCGTTGCAGGGGAAGGGCCACGATAAAGTCAATTGTGGGAAATTGCTCCCTTTCCTAGGCCGGTTTAGCCGTCATGGGGAATCTTTCCGGGTGGGGTGTTGCGCGCGGGAGGAGCGGTAGGAATTTACTTGTGCGAGGGCGGTAGCCGACCATGAAAAAAAAAAAAACAGGGTGCGATGAGGCGAGGGCAGGCCCGTCCGAATAGCGCTCCCATATTTTTTTGGGGTGCCTTTATTAAAAAGCTCCTTCCCCGCGGGGATTGCGCTGGGGGGGTTGATATGTGGGTTGGGTGAAGTGTCATTTGCCTTCCTACTAGGAAATTTTTACTCCCTGTGATTGAGGGGAAGGAAAGGACAAGGTGTTTGCTTGAAGGGCAAAAAACATCCCCAAAAACTGTCGACGGGCACATCCAAGTTAGAGGTCTAGTTACGGGGTTAAGGGGTAGGGTCAGTATTATACTCGCTTAGCTCCCACGGGGGGCAGAGGATGAATCCCTTTATCAAGTGCTCTGGAACTCTATGCTTCGGGAGGTCTCAGTGAACGGTGATTTCTCTGTTGATCCCGGCACGGCCCGGGGAGGTGAGAGCCGATCGTGAGGGAGGACTAACCCTATTGGGGAGAAAAAAGGGCCTGGAGACTACGAGCCTGGAGGAAGCTAATCAGTTTAACACGCTTCCTTATTCCAAAAAAAATTCCCTTTAAGTCTCTCTCCACAAAAGGTTAGGGGGGGTATGAAAAAAAAACACCCTGTTCTTGATGGACTCCGACGAACTGGGAATTGTGTCGACGACGGAGAGATTTGATTTGGGGCGCCGGAAGAAGATCTAACGGTCGTGTGCGGGCAAGAGAAAGGATCCAGCTGCAAAGACGTCGTGCCGGCTAACGGACGACAGTAAGCAGGAAAGACAATGCTCCTCAACAGGCCGCTCTAGTTACGGGCTTATCAATGGAGAAGCTGTAGAAGACACCACACTGGCGCTAGATATTTTTACGACCTACACTACCACGCTTGACCGGGGAAGAGGTTCTCAGAATGAGGGGAAAGGAGAGAGGATGAGTCGGCTTAAAAAGCCACTTGGCCCTACGGGAGAAAGAAAAGAGTTTCCACCCTGAAAAGCCGATTCCGGGGAAACAGAGTGCCCAAAAAACAGAGCACACTAAGCATCGGATCAAAGAGGAATACCTGAATTATGTAAAAACGATTACTCTTCCAGACCAGAAGGGATCCGCAATGATGAAAGCAGAGGCATGGTAAAGGACTCAACGCCCGCAAAAAGCACGGGCACGTCGTAAAATCCGCCGCGCCCCGAAAGGAAACCCACAGAGCAACCAAGAGGAGGCTGAATGTCTCACGGCTTAACAAGTGACCGGGAAGGAGGGCAATCAAAGCAAAAAGACAATCTGCGGACACGGGGCGTACCTTCTCCGGGTCAGCCGCGTCTCCGATGCTCGGCTAACATTCTCCGTCCAAGCAAAAAACGGCACACACAAAAAGGCATCTTCCCCTCCAAAAATGGAAATCCTACTAAAGCACAAAGAGAGCTCCACCCCCGAAAACAAAAGCACTCTCTATCTCGGCATCGGCGGACGGAAGACAACAACTCGAAAGAACGTGGCCATAGAGACAGGTGCGCACTTCGTGACCGGGAAGAAAACCCAATATACTAGAACCACTCACCGAAAGAAAAAATGTATGGGGTCCCTATTTGCGGTGTCCTAATCAGAGGGTTTCAATGAAAAGAATTAGACCCGTGATGGGGAAAGAGATGCTTGGTATATGACGACTACACAGTGAAGGTAAGCCTATTGTCCAGAAAGGGAAAGATCTCAATAGCGCAGGCGCTCATCCGGGACGAAAAATATGTTATAGAGAAAGACACTGGAAGCAAGGCGCGTTTGTTGGGGGTGACGTCGTCCCTCCACTTTACCGATGCCCTGGGGGGGGATTGCCGTAAGTAACTTACGGTGGGTGGATAAAAATGGTTTCTTCCTTCTTAAATCCCTCTCACCAGAACCCCTCACGTCCCTCCCCACCGGTTTTTCCGAACTGAGGGGGAACCTAGGCAAATGATCAAAGGGACTTGGGGGGAAATGACATCTCAAAAGGGACGTCTCTCGCTGTCAGCAAAAAAGCCCCGACCGTCCAAATGAGCGGACAAGGTATCTTCCGAAAAAGCTCACTCCTCCGAGCCTACCCCGTGGCCTAAGGAAAGCACGAAGACACCCGAGAGCAAGACTCGCACGAGCACCTCTAAGCTCGAGTCACGGTCAGACTACTCTTTTAGGACAAGAACATCCATAAAACTCGACATCGGAGGGAACGGCGGATTTCTTGACCAACTGCTATAGGTGAAGGGACGGAACCGACGGGAAGGAGGGGGGGAAGCAGGTTGGACATATATCTCCTATCAAAAAACACTTATTAGGGGAAAATAAGGAAGCCACTGCCGGAAGAAAAAAAACGGTCGTGGACTCAATTAACACACGCCAGTGAAGAGTGGTCATCCATCATGGCGAAAAGCCCGAGTGTCCGTCGAGGCCGGGGAGTGAGGGAACCGAGGCCGGTCCTGGGGAGAGCAATCGAAACAGGGCGAGGAGGAGTTCCCATGTAAGCTTCTGAAAAGGACTCTGTTAGGGGGGGAGGTGTTGGCGAAAGCCCAAAGGGCGTGAATCTGAACCGACCGTGAGGCGGGTAGGAAGATCATGAGCGCGGGTAAGGTTGCGTGTGGAGCCGGGACGTCGAAACTACTACTAAAAGGTGCGACGGGCAATCCTTCATCTGTGGTGCCCCCTGGGCCATGGGGCCGGGACCGGTGGGGGTTGCAAGAGAAGGCGGTTGACCCGGAATGTACGAGCACCCGTCAAGGGATGGGGGGCACTTCAACCCGACAAAATTAGCAATATTTTTGGAAATTGGAAACTAATTATTTGGACCTGCAGAACGTGACTTGCATAAATGTCGGGAATACCTATATAGGAAACGGACCTGGGCCCGATGAGCAAAACCAAATAGAAACCAGATTCTGGCCGGTCAAGTCGGTGCTGCAAACTGCTGTCCTAAAGGAAAAAAAAAAAGGGGAGGGGGGGGAAGTAGCATCAGGAAACACCACAGCAACCCAGCTTCAACCCTTTACCTGTTCGTGGCCTGAAGAGGGAGGTGGAGGTCGCATGAGGAGTTCCTAAAAGCGCTTACGTGTAAGGAAAGACACCGAAACACAGAGGGCCCCTTTTATCTTGCGGTCCTTAGAGGATATGTTTTTTAGGTTGGTCCGGGCTCCTCTGCATGTTTCGATGGCTAAAGTAAGAATGCTCACGTTGGGTTTGGTACGCCAACTCCCCGGGTAGGATGTGATATTGCTGGGGGAATGGTATTCAGCGGGGGCAGCTCATGTACTTGACCTGAACAGCGGAGGGGGGGAAAGTAAGTTTACACCTTGTGGTAGTGGGAAGTCCCTTTCGGACCCTGGGGGTACCATCGGAGTACGGTAAATTGTTTCTGACGACCGGGGGGTTGTACGCCTGGGGGGTTGAACCTGTCATGCACTTTAGGGGAGGGGCGGGTAAATGCCCGCGAAACGGTCACAGGACGGTGAAGTAACCGTGCGCCGACGTGTGTGCGGCCGAGGCAGGGGCTCTGCGGGGTGGTCGGTGCGGATTGGAGGGCCGCAGGGGCGACTTGTCGGGTGTGCACATTCGGGGCGAGGCGGTAAAGAAGTTTCAATTTCTGGGCATGTCTTGGTCCCACGAAATGGGCCAATCCTTTGGGTCCAATTATTCCAAAAGACCGTGCTCCAGGACCGTCGGGGTGACGGGTGGGAAAAGACTATTAATGCACGGATCGGCGGAAAAAAGGGGAAGATGAAAAAAAAAACTGGCGCCTAAGGCAAGTTGGGCCGGTCCTGGTCACCCGCCGCTGGCACCATCAGAGTGAGCAGACGCAGGGACAGTCAGCTCGTCAAAGATTCAAGAAAGGTTCCGTCGGTCAATACAACGTGGTTGCTCGATGTTGTGTCGAAACAGAGGAAGACTTGGGGACAAAAACCTTCTAATGTAGAATTCTTGACACCTTCCGGATGTAGAAGTAGACGTAGTACTGGGCTGCAACGGGCCTGCCTTCTCCGCTGCGGAGGGGCAAAAACCACGACCTGGGAGACGGCGGCGAGGAAAAAGCAAAAAGGTCAATGACACGCAGAATTAAGGTTCTCGGATGGCACGGGAGGGGGGAAAAAAAAAAAAAGGTTTGATCTCCATAAAAACTGAGGAGGGAAAGGAGTCGCAACTGGCTACCCGCTGAAAATCCACGGAACGGACGGAAGCGGCATGTACCCGGATCCCGCGGAGGTCCCATCTAGCGGGAACGTCCGCGCACGCGTGTAGAAGCGCGCGAACCTGAGGCCTTACTTCTACTACGGATACCGCAAACGATGCAACGCTCCCCTCGATGGAGAAGAATTTCAGGATCAATTGACTTACGCATACAACAGCACAACAGTTTATACCGGCATCTATAGGGTAATTTGCCACAAGGGATCCCCTGACAGGACCAGGTGACCGACACCTCGGATTCCGAAGAGGGAACCATGCTGCCGGAGATTCGCCCGGATGTAAGATAAAAGGTTCCTCAGATTGAGCGGGCACCTCCGACGATGTCAATCCGATCGATTGGGCCCAAAACATGCGCACGAAGTCGGAAAAAAAAGGAGGACTGCAGAACAAATGAGACCGCCCGCTGAAAAGCAGCCGAGCACGGACCAGTACCGGAAAAAGAGCCTGTCCACCAATGGTCGCACGCCCGCTACCTAGCAACTCAAAAAATATCGGCAAGGCCCGACGGACCACGAAAACTGCAACGAGAGGAAGCTTTCCTTCAGGCTCCAAAGTTAAGTCTGAACGGGGTAAAAAGCAACTTCACCGGAACATGCCACTCTGGGGACTCAACTATGTGCACTCTTGTAAAAAAGGGAACCAGGCGTATGCCCCGCTTGTGAAACCTCAAGGGGCCTCCACCCTGTGCCAGTTGGGTCGCACGGTAGACTTTTACAACTCATATTTGTACCACTCATTTCCCTCCTGACTTCCAGCTCAGCCTGCGTAACCCCAGAGAAAATCGACGATACAGCGGGAGCATCGCGGGAAGGGAACTTCTAATACCGACCATCCGGAAAAATAATGACAGAAAAAAATACCAGAAAGGTTCTTAAACCCATTGAAGGGGCATCAGCTCACAGGGCTTGGGGCAAAATCTTGGTGCTTCGAAGAAAATCCGGTTGTCAACGGTCAAAAAGATACCCCGAAACGGGGGGGGACATTACCGTGGGGTGAAGAAAAATGCGGTTGTGGGACCTGATGGACGACTCAAATCGCACTTGAGCAAACCTTAAGTGCACAACGGGGAAAAGAACGCCCCGGGCATAGCGGGCATAGCGGCGAGAATTACGAAAGGAAGAGACATTGATTGGAGTCAAGGGGTTTCAATCAACCCCGGGCTTCCAAACCGAATATCGTGGTTAGTTCTGACGGACAAAGACGTTTACTTGGAACGGAAGGCAAGGCCCCTCAAAAACCAACGTGTCACCGAAGGTGACCCTGTCATGGAATCAAGAGAACCGAAAGGTGGATCCCCAATCACAGGAGGAAGCTCGCGCATGACAGAAAGGAAAAAACCAACGCTCCAAAGCCAAGGAGACGTCAACCCTGGGAGTAACCAAATTGCCTCTAAATTCTGGAGTTAAGACAGGCTAGCACCTCAGAAAAAAAGTCAATCACCCCTGGGGGACCACGAAAAAAAATCAAGATTCGAACTTTCCTCAATACCCGAAGTCAGAAAGGAACTCGAATAAGCGGGGGGACGACGCCCTGATGCACTGGGGGCGCGCTGGGCTCTTCAGCCAAAGTCCGTGGAAATTTATAATGCATGATAGCGCTAAACCAAACAAACGGAGAAGAGAATATCCCTGGGACAACCGCAGTCTCAAGAAACTGAAGAGTGACGACCGCTACTATCGAAAGTGGGTCACAAAGATGCCTTCTTCGAAGTCCCAGTCAGTCGATTGTGTCGGTAGAAAAAGGAAGAGGCGAGGAACGGCCCGGAAGCGATTGGGGCCAGGAAAACGGAGGATTATTAATGCTGTCTGGAGGGCTAAGGAATCCAGGCTTGCACTCGGAAGAAATGAAGTGTTCAGAAGTTTGAAACTCTCGTGGAAGGGACGGAGCAGGGTTTTAGAACGCTAATAAGCAGTCTCCGTTGCGCTGACCACCGCGGTCATCTTTACTGATAAGTACGACCGGGGCACAAGGGGGGAATGACACCGGGGCGGGGGCGAGGGAGGAAGGCTGGCACATCGGAGGTCAACGTAGAGAGTGGAGTAAAGGTCACTCACAGCGAGCTGACGGTGGGGAAAATGGGGCTTAGACGAAGACCGTGGAAGAAAGTTATCTTTATATCTCGATAAGGGGATAGTATCCGACAGCTGGACCAAGCGACCATAAGGCCCTTAGGGGAGCCTTTACGTGGACTGTCACGAAAGGAATGACAAAAAAACGGCTGATGAGTCAAAATCCTTCTTCAACTGACACGCAGAATGCCCTGTATTCTTTCCACCACCTACCCTGAAACCTGGGTCTCGGGTGTAGGGAAGGTCTCATGAGCTTGAGAAGGATCGCTTACTTGATGCTTCACTGGAAAAGCCCCAGTACTTGGATCGTACTGAGATCATGTGGTATTAAAAAGGTCGGGGGTTCCGTGACGGGGGGTTGGAAACGTCTTGGCCTATATTAAATTAGCTGGAGTTTAGAGTGGGTGTCTGTCACAGACGGGAACCGTAGGGATTGGAGATGGCAGGTGGGTCAAAGGGTTTCGCTCCTTGCGAGAGGGAGACAGCAGAACGGAGGGAGACTATGAGTGGTAAAAAGGTTTTCGGACAGGCAAGACATGGGTGAATGGTGGTAGGGGAAGCTCATTCTGGACGTCGTTGGTTATGAAAGCCAGGGCTCCTTGTTATAGGATGCACGTTAGGGAGGGCTGAAATGCCCGGAAGAACTGAACGTTAAGGGTCCCTTCCGAGGCAACGGTAGTCCGGGGGGTAAAATTGCTGCGGTGGGTTTTTTTCTCTCGGGCTACACAGAGGAGCCGTCAGGAGGGGGAGTTGTTGCGGCGAGCGGAGCAAAACGAAAAGTCACCAGAGCGTTTTCGATTGGGGGCGCCCATGCTATGCCCGGAAGGGGAGTGTGCACAGAAGGGTTGTGGCAAGGGATTCCTCCGTTATCCTGGTGTAAGGGGATCTTGGGTGTAATAAATCAAGTGTGACACGGCAGAAACGGCGGCCGGGGGGGGTCCTGGAGATGCGACGTAGGTCAGTTTGGATCCCTCTCCGTCTCTCACTGGAAGCGGGTCAAAGAGGGATGCATAAGTAGTGGACTTAGCTTGTTGGGGGGAAAGAGAAGTTAAATATCGGCAGAACTTCTTTCCTTAAGGGTGTGCTCGTGTTGTCGGATGAATCCACTTTCAAAAGAGGCTATGAACGAGAGGAGGCATGTTGAGCGCTGACAGGGTGGATGTTCGGAGGACAGGTTTAGGCAACCCAGGGGGGGAAGGGGCCCAGTGCGCGAAATCGAAAGGGAGATGGAGAGGAAGACTACAGTAAACCGGTCATGGAAAACAAGTATGGTCCTTTCGTCAGGGAAAGCTGACAGCCAGTGTGCTAACAAAACGTATTCTTATGAAAGAGATCGATACCGGCTGGACAACCTCAAAACGTTGAATGCATGAGAGTAATACTCAAAAGTCGGAGGTCTGTCTGTAATCCACTTTCGGAAAATCGCGCGAGACGGGACCACGGGTTGATGGCTAACTAACTTGAGGGAGACCACGGCATTATTCCTACATCAGGGCCATAGTACGAGGTGAGAAGTCTTCAGCCGAAAATAGCCCACGGATGACCGCCGTCTACCATGTGAATCTGCGCCTGACAAGACAAGAAACGCCCTCTGAGGACGTACTGTTACCCGCCGCGTCGTCCCGGACAAGGGGGAAAGGGATAGTACTTATAAATGCGAGGGAAAAAGGGCCACCCTTTCCAAAACGATGGGTCACAAAATCCCCCCCACGCTCGCGAAAGGGAAGGAAAGAAACAGGAAGCAGTATGCCAATATAAGACCGTTGCTCGGCATAAGCCGGGGGGAAGAACGCGAACGGCGCACCGAAAAAAAAGGGGGGAACCAGGAATGTAAAACGTCAAAAACTCCAAGCCGGGCCACGCCGACGGACGGGCCATCTCCCTGAGCGCACCCACGTAACGCGAGAAGCTGAAAAAAAAGCCGGCTCAACGGGGGAGTCGGGGGGGGAGCACGGGAATTCAACGTTGGGAGGTAGAGGCATTTACACCCGCAAACAACGGGCAAGAGACGTACGAGAACCGCGCAAAGGAGGCGTGGGAAAAACCGCGTCATCTATGCACAAAAAAGGGTTCATCAGGTCGCCTGGACTAGGGAACCAAAGTCAAACAGAAGAAGAGACGCCGTAGGGGCCGCCAGCTGAACTTCATCAGAACCGGAAGAAACAGGCCATGAATCGATGGAGACTTTTGGGCTGTTAAGGTTACATCAAACTTCTACAATCGGGCGGCCACCCGGAAAGAAGCAAACACTACCGGTGAGTCAACCTAACCAGAGGCCCCAGAAAAACGGGAGTCCCTCGGACTAGTGAAGAGATAGCAGAAGGGAAGGCACTCATCCAACTGACCTTAACAACTGAACGAAATGTTACAAACAGGGGTGGGAAAAGCCGAACTACAAACGCTGAACCGGTGACTGCAGAGCACTTCATCAATAAAAAAAATTCCGGCACAATACGGGACATGTCTAAAACTCAGAAGGCCCAGAGAAAAAAGATTAGATATAACTGACTGCGCAGTTTTCTCAGGGGAAAGCAGTGGCCGCACTCTGAAAAAAAGATAGCAGGGGTGAAAGTAAAATTCCATACGCAGGACTTTAAAGAAGGCTGTGGAAAAGTGAAAAGCACCTCCCGCAAACCAAGTTGTACGGCCCAGGGAAAAAGCAGGGTGATCAAATTAAACATCACTGGACAGCGCAACGATGGAACGGGGCGCGCGGATCAAAAAAAGGCGGCCCTCAAAACAGACTGATCAGAACCGAACTCACGGCCCCGTGAAGGCAAGAAAGGGGGGGCCTGTAGAGAAAAAGCCGGTAAAATAAGAAAGTCAGGGGGACAAAAGTCAAAAGAATTCGAGGCCGGGAAAACGCCTCGGTTCAGAAAAAGAAGGCCCTCGCACAGAATGGCCTGTTCCTGGACCCATAGGGAGGAAAACACAAAATGTCCGTCAAGGTTTTACTCAAGTCCGGGGGGACTGTGAGACGGTCGTTTTGTACAGGTCAGCAACAACCATTATAGAAGGAAAAAAGCGTGACCAAAAAACGCCGAAAAAAAAAGGCGTGGATCCCTTGGGGGTAATAAAGGGGGGGGAGTAGCTCGGGGCACTAACATAATAAAAAAAGGAGTAAATCGATGGTCATGAGGGGCAGGGTGCGACCCTAAGATTCGTTCAAAGAGGGGAGCGAGAAAGGCTCGTGGAACGAGAGGGTGACGGCTTGATGAGCTTGGGTCCTGGCAAAACGGTAGAGAATCGGGGAGAAAGGCGGAGGCGCTCATTTGCTCGAAAAACGAGTGGACGGTTGGGGCGTTGGGATCCGAAAAATATCATTAGACGGTAAAAATGTTCTACAGAATCGAGGTTCAATCGGTTGATCAGTGTTCAGGGGACACAAATTTTTTGGAAAACGACCGGTGGTGGGAAATTAGGGATGAGGGGGACAGCATTGCACAACGAACAAGGGCTTATTTAATGTTTCTCACCAGGAAAAACCAACTAGATCTTGGTTGATCAAGTAGGCCTACGGGGGTTCCCCTTCTCCACCCCTGACCTGAAAAAAGGGGAAATGCTTAGAGCTCTATAGTTAGATCGAAGCGAAAAAAAGAAGGGGGATATAAAAATGGGCCGCGGAGTGGCTCAAGCAAGAAAAAAGGGATGGTGAACTGACAACCGGCGTTGGGAGGCACGGCTTCGGCGTCAGCCCGGAAAAGATATGGTGTCCCCAAAGGTACAAATGACCGGTAAGGAGCGCAGAACATAGCGGAATCTCAACGGACGAAAAAGGGCCCCGCACACTGACAGTTTTCAGGCACCTCAGTTGTGTGTGGACAAGTGAAGGGGGAAAACCGTGGCATTCAAGGGGGGTCACTCGAGACGTTTTGCTGTACTTAATGGGGGGGGGAGAAAAGTCAAGTAATCGAGTGCAGGGCCATTTAGGGGGTGAGAGAACTGGGTCAGGCTGGGCGAAAAGAGGGAAGTCTGCTCATACAAAGGGTGTGTTAAACGGAGAAAACACAGCAGAAAGGTGGTTCGGAAGAACGGTACGGCGTGGGGTAACTCGGCCCGGGTCCGTCCAGTTGTAAGCGGGGTCCTCTTGTTCATGGGCGTTGCGAAGAAAGGGAGGCCGGTGACGGTAAGTGATCCAAACCGAAGAAATTCACCCGCGTTGGGAAGGTCCGGCGGTAACTCGCGGGTGAAGGGGGTGGAAAGGGTGAAAAAAGCGTCGCTGGAAGGGGAGCCTTCTGGAGTGGCGTATCGGTCGAGAAAAATGAAGGGGGGGCCAATTCTTTGCAATAAGGAGAGCCATGTCCCTCACTATTCACTTTTTTGACTCCCAGATGTGCCCTGGGGGACCCTCCTTTTGGGGGGGGACGGCTTCTTGCTCTTATGTTTTGTGTTTATCTGTGCAACGAACGGAATATAAAAAAGACCTGGGCTCTTCATGCTATGAGACTAGTGGGAAAACAATTTGTGCTCAAAAAAGAATAAGACGCTCCTGTAGCGCGGGCACAATCATATTTCTGAAGCATAGAGGTGAGGGTCAGCGGGTCGGTCAAAAATAGTCGGTAAGCGTCCTCCACGGGGGGGTTGGGGCTCAAGGGGGAGGAAATATGAAGAACTTGAATAAAAAAAAGCCTATGTAAGGCCGTTCTAACTTGAAAGGAAAAAAGTAGACTGTAGGAGACGGGGTCTAAGGGCAAGCAGCGGGAGAGCGGAGACAGCGTTCAGGGGTCCCGCAAAGGGGGGGGGATATGAATGCAGGCACTACTCATAGTACCCGGATGACACCTTCAGAAAAAGTGGACATTTGGGTGTCAGCGTCGGTCCTCAAGGGAGACTCGATCAAACAAAAAGTTGGGGAGGAAAAGGGAAAAAAGGTCTGGCCACGCGGGCCCTCCAAGAACAGGGATTAAAAAAAGGATTGGAGAAAGCTCGCGTCAAGAGAGGAGGAAAAGGGGGGGGAAGAAAAAAACACAACAGTGGGGACGCGGGCAAAACCAAGATCCACGCAAAAGGATAAAAAAGCGCCGGGCGTGAAAAGAAAATAAGGACTCACTAAAGAATCCCGGCAGACATCTACTTCACAGCTCCGTGTCCAGGCATGAAGGGGGATAGGGTCTTCGCGGCGAACATAGCAACCGGGGGGAGCGTAAGGAGAAAGTCTCAGAGGGGGGTCTTCTCCTACACTAACCAGAACATCGGATGAAGAAAAAAAAGATGTGTTTAAAGGAGGCGTAACGGCGGCCCGTAGCAAAAAGACCATGGCCTACGTAAAAAAGAAGAATAGGGGACCCCAGTGTCCCAGGTCACACGGATAGATGCCCCGATCAGCGAAAACTGACACGGAGAAGACCGCACAATGATGAAAGCGCACTTTCACCGGGAAGAATCCCGGGGGGGGATGAAAAGAGACATTCTGACGCTGAGGGAAAAAACAAGTTTAACGACTCCGCACAGACCACGAAGAAAATTCCCTGAAAAGCGACGCGCACCTACACAAAGAAAAAGATAGGCTCCAGGCCTTCCGGACCAACTCGGTTAATGGCCTACTTCACTGGAACCGGGAACGTCCGGATTGCGTTCAAACAGAAGCCAGAAGGTCTACTCAGAACAAACACCGTCTCCGGCTTGAAAACAAGCCTTCATCAGATGCGCAAGAAACGAAAAACCTGGGGCTCCTTCGGGGTGGCCGTGAACGAAAAAACAAAACGGGGAAACCTGTTACAAGAGCAAAAAAACCCATCCGCGGTCACGCCCTGAAAGGTCAGCACGAGAGGGCCCTGGACAAGAAAGGGCCAGAAAGAGAGAATACTCGGCTGAATACGCTGGTAAAAAATAAAGAAAAAGAAATCCCAGGAAGGGCCCATAGGGAAGCAGGAATGCAGCACGTAAAGGAGCACTACGGTGCTAACACAGAAGACCCAAAGGGGATCAAACGTACGGCTGGGTGGAAGAGAAAGGAGAGCTGTGAAAAAATTACTAAAGACCTTAAAAATTAGGACCGTACCGGGGGGGGGGGGGGACATAGGGGGGAGTTGGTTTGGTACGTTGAGGGTTAGAACAAGGCCGCAGCATGTAAATCACGGATGGAGGACCGAATAAGGAAGAGGGAATAAGCTGCGCTCATGAGGCACCAGAGTCTGCTAAAGATGTGAGAATAGACAAATGCTGAATGAAAGAACCGGTTCAAAACTTCTGAAACCAACCAAGGCGTCCTCTAGGGGGGCCGGAAATGAAGAAAAGATGAAAAAAAGGGTGACTCCGGGACCTGCAGGCAAAGCAAAAAATACCCAGCAAAACCTGGCAAAAAAAAAAGGTTGCCCCTGGCAGGTCAACTCAAAAAGATGCGCTCGAAGGGGGGGGGGTCCCATCGCAGGGGATTGGAGGCTCTGCGGAAGATAGCTAAAACACGCAAACGTCCAAATGAGAGGCAAAAATAAAAAAAATAAACAATTCCCGGCAACTCAAGAGAGAAGTGGCCAGGGAAGGGAAGCAAAAGTCAGAACCCCAAAGTATCAAGAGAAAGGTAACCTTTGCAACCCTCGCACTTCGAGCAAGGGAAAAAACAGGACAGGGGATCGAACAGGCCCTCAGATACGGTCGCCAACGAAAGGGTCTTGCCACGGGTAGGAACTTAACGGTCAGGTGTTAAGGAAGAAAAAAAGGAAACGTGAGAGGACGTCTTTTGGGGAAGTCCACAACACGGAGGGGAAAAGAGGAAAGCTAGGCCCGAAGAGCAAAGCCAAAGACCCTTCACCCTGACTACAAGAAGCAGGTTTCCCCCGGCCAGAGAATTCGGCGAAGGGAATCTTGTCGTGGAGGGCGCCCGGTTTTGGGAGGCGTGATCTGCAAAGGAAGGGCTTGGGCCAGGGAAAGAAGTGAAAGGTTAAAGTCGGGGTCGTGATAACCATGGGCCACGGGGGGGAATGGATCATTCCGGCTGGGAAGGGATTCTGGGGGGGGCTCAGTTTATCGCAGCGTTAAAGGAAAGGGCGAAGGTGGGCGCCGGATTAAAAACAGGAAGAGTCAGCCGGTCGGGTCGACCAATGTGAGAGGCGTCAAAAGGCGGGAAGTTTAGGGCAAGGTGGGGGAAAGACGGGGGGGGCGGGGTGGCAGCGGAGAGGTTTTTGCTCATGGTCAAACAAGGTCACTTCAGAGGGAGGAGGCAGGACGCACTCACCGTTCTTAAGGGGGGGGAAGCCAGGGTGAGGCACGACGTGGGGGAAGAACCTCGACCCCCTTGAACCTGCGACATGTCAGCTATACGATCGGTAAGGGGGAAATCGTTTGACCGGATAGGGCAGCCTACCAATTCTTGGTCAAGAGAAGGCTGAGGGCTGCACTAATTGAGGGACCTTCCAGCGCTGTGGGTGGTCCTCAATAAGATTCGCAAAAAGGAACAAAACGGTGGAAAGGGGCTTTGGAAGTAAGGATGTTCCTCGCAGGAGAGGGACTGTACAAGGACTGGATCTTGCACCGACAGTGGGGCCTCACCTATAAAGGGAAGGGTGAAGGGTCGCCTAATTTTTATAACTTTCAAAGGTTGCGCCGACTTTGGAAAATTTTTCTTCCTATGGAAAGCAGAATAAGTCAGGGGTAACTTTTTTGGTAGTTAAGTCCAGAAGATTGGGACCCGTCTCCTAGTAGAAGAGGGGGGGGGGGGAACTTGGGGTGATAGCCCAATTGCTTAAAGAAAAGTGAGGAACCAGGAAGCTCTGGGCGGGGGGAAAAAAGGGGTTTTGACCAGGTTGTGGGAAAAGCCTACCTGGAGAAAGGGGGGGACGGTCAGGGGGGACGCGTGGGTCGAACACCACGGAGCCGGTGTACAAACTGGGGGGAGAACAGAGGGTGGACGGGAAGCGGGAGGAAAAGGAACCTCAAGGAAGAAGTGCGTCCTCAAAAAGGAACGAAAGTCACCGATTGAGGCGGCGTTGTGAATGCTCGGTGATGTGGTTCCGGTTGTGAAAAAGAGTGTGCTGAAATGAGAGTGCTTAGGGAAAAGTCTGGTTCCGTTTCTAAAAGAAACCAAAAATGGAAAGCAGCGGTGCTATTTCGAGTAAACAGGGCGGACGCCGAGTACTTGACATTTTTGGTAGGCCAGCATCCTGTGCAAACTCACTAGCGATTGAAAGAAAACGGGGGGGGAAATCTTAGGGGGACAGTTAGGCACAACTCAGCTGCGCAAAAAAACCGAGGCCAAGGTGGGGGTGCTTACCGCCCCCCAAGGGGGTCCGGGCCAGGGGACTCGTAATCCCGGGAAATCAGAGGGCGAGACCGAGGGGAAGTCAGAAGGAAAAGTAAGGGATAATCTTAACCTCGCAGGGAGCGTCTACAAATGGCTCGAATTTGTCCGCGGGGTAAAGGGAAGAAAAGACCTGCGGGAACGCCGAAAAGGGGGGGCAAGGAGACTTGAAAGGCGGGGATTCCTCTTGAAGGGTCGAGGCACCAAGGGGAGCGCCTGATACGCGAAAAAAGCCCCCCCGCGAACACGTGGGGGAAAAAGGCCGCGACGACGCGCATACTGAAGTCAAGGAAGGGTCCCGGGGAGGGGTCAGCGGCTGCAGGGCGACTCTCAAAAACGGAAGGGAAAAGGAGGATACCCGTGCGAACCGGACCCCAAACGAAAGACAATGCATAAAGACGGAGAAAGGCTCGCGGACTCGGGAAGCAAACATCTCAAACGGTTCGCGGGCAACGCACGGAAAAGGGAAAAAACCGAGGGCGTTAAGAATCTACTACTACATCCAGGTCGTCTGGCAAAGAGAAGATAGTTTCATCAGCAGGTGGGATCAATTGCTTCACCTACCCACCGGGTGAAAAAAAACCATTGAGGACCGACATAGATTGTAATCTTAGGCTGCCACGAAAACCACTCTTACGGAAGTTCGAAGAAAAAAAAAAGAGGATGGGGGGTCCCAGTCCTGCGGAGCGTAGTTCCCGGTAAAAGGGAAAACAATTGCCCAAAGTGCTCAGCGCAGGAATTTCCCCAGGACCGGGAATCACACTGATCTATTAAAAAAGCTCAGAACGAAGACTCGGGACATGACCTTCATGGCCATTAATTGGCCACGCTCGGAAGCAGAATCCGGTGGGGACCGGCAACTCACTTTAAACTTCGGGGTATTACAGGACTAAAAAAACACAACCTCAAAGAAAAAACGGACCGAACTCAAGAAGGGAGACCCAACTCCACTTCAAGCGGATGAGGACCCAAGGTTCGTCGCCAACTTAATGGAAGGAAGCTGAACGCACTGAAAAATTGACAACTGAGTTCAAAAAACCCGAAATCCGGAACGTTACTCGTTAAAACCGAGCCTTAAAAGCCAAGGAGGTTTCAGCCCCGACCGTCAGGGCGAACCGACCAAATTGGTCGCTATAAGGCCTGGAAGCCCAGTACAAAGAGCATAGCGGGAAAAGAAGGGGCAGGCCAGCCTAACGGGTCGCATCAGCGCAAAAACCCCGTCTACTACAAATTCCAGAAGAGGTCTATTAGAGGGTTTGAAAAGAGGACTGAACACAACGGCACATATTAAGCATACTGTCAAACCTGAAGGGGAAACTTCAACGTCAACTACAGGAGCGAAACAAAACCATTCCTCAGCCCCGAGCTCACCGGGTCGGTGGCCCTCAGTTGGACTGTTGAGGGGCCTCAGGAGAAGTAATGTCAACGGGCACAAGAAATCAGAGCTTAACCATGACCTGTGTGGAAATACATGCGGGGTGAAGGGTTTAATAGTCCTTGTTAAGAAGACACCAGCGAGGGGGGGGAATAAAAGTAACAGAGTATGGGAAAAGGGGCATCTCACGCCAAGACAGCGGACGAGTTAAAAGAGGAAAGGTGTATAGGGATGGAAAGGGGGTCATCCCGCAAGAGGGTGTCGCAATGGAAACAAAGAACCGCGAGCCCCTCGAAAACCAGATTCACTCGGTGGTGGTGCAGAATTAGGGGAAAGGCGCGTGGAAGCTTTGGGGGGGGGGGCACTCAGGGAAGACTGACTAAGTAACCCCACCTGCATCGAGGAACAGGGATGACCAGAGGAGCAAAGAAAAGGAATGGAAAGAAGGCAAAAAGGGGAAGATACAAGGAGTAGGGAAGGTAGAGTATGACGTGATTCCGAAGAAGTGGGGGGCGACGGGGGAATAATAAGAGGGAGGAATTAGGGACAAACCGCAAAAAATAACGATTTGGGCGGGATGTAGAATGAAGTGGACACGCCGAATCAAGGCTGAATGATCGAAGAGCTGAATGGAAGCAGACCGTAGAAAGGGAGCTTAAAAATACTGTTGTGAAGAGAGACGGAGAAAGCGGGGGGGTAATAGGGGTTGTTGGTCCAAAGTAATAGGTAGCAAGTATACGAATGGAGGGGTGCAGGGAAAGAGGGAGAAAGGAGAGACTACTAGGGAGAAGGAGAGAAGGAGGAGGTCAATGGGGGAAAAGCGATAGGAAGAGGAGGGGGGGATGGAAGGTTTCCCTTAGGTGGGTCCCGGGGAGGAGAGGAAGAGGAACATAGGGGAGGTTGGGAAATCTAAAGAACTCATGAGGTCGAGCTACTTTTTCCTGGCAACTTCGCATTGCTTGGGAATGAGCTGAGAGGCTTCTGATCGTAGAATCAAAACACCCGCCCTGACCAAAGCGGCACATGACGGGACCTACCCCAATGAATAAGAAGGAAGTAGGCCCATGTCCTACGAAAGAAACCAGGGAGTCAATCACGAGGACAATCCTCTCACGCTGTAGCTGGGGCGAGACTGCCAGATAAGAATACAGGAAAGAAAGACATCGAGGGCGTCGGCCAGAAAAAAAGGAATGGGTGGAACCTGCAGGGGGGGAGGGGAGGAGAGGTGTGACGTACACCGTCAGGGGAAGGGGGGAAGTCAGGGGGTGGGAACAGGCGATCTATCACAAAAGAGGAGAAAAGAAGGAGCCTGGAAAAATCAGCGGACTTCTTTGACGTCAAGGGGGGGGGGACACCGGTAAAAGCAGGACTCCAGTGGGGGCCGCCATCAGTGTCGTCCTGGGGGCTAAATGTAGGGGGTTTGGGGGGAGGGGGAGGGCGACCCGAGGCGTCTCATGGGGGAAAAGCCAGGAAAAGAGAGCTGCGATTGGATGGGTGTCCAGACTCTGTCGATGGGATAATTCGGGTAGCTGAGCGTTTCCGCCTGGGGAAAAGGAAGGAGGAGGACCTCAGAGGTAGGGTCAAAAAAGACGGTGCTTCTCATTTGGGGGCGGTGGGTGCTGGGAGGGGGTTGTAAAAGAGAGAGATCCCAGTCGCGGGGAGAAGAGAAAGAGAACTTCGTCACTCTTTGAGGATGGTCAAGGTCAACCTGTGGGGGAAGACACAGGGTGTCTTGGGGAGGGGGGAGGGGAGGTTGAAAAACAGGGCACCATTATGGAAAAATGAGGGGGTTGGGGGGGCACTCATACAAATCGGGGAAAGTTTGGGAGAGGTGATTTGAACCGTTACCGGGCTGAAAAAATCAATTTCTTTAAATATTTAGCAAGCTGGGGGGAAAGGATAATTAGAAAGAAAAATTGCACTTATGAGATCTCTTCAGGGGAGGGGCTTCAACGGCGGGAGGGGGTCCTCGAACAAGGGATTTTGGAGTAAATCCTTGAGGTCAATTCTTCAACTAAAGAAGGGCCAAACACAAGGGTCATCGATGTCTTGTGAACTAGTCCATGGGGGGGAATGCTGCATTGGAGTCGTGGAAGGGGACAAACAGATCGAGGGTCTTCGGCACCTGACCGAAAAGAGGGCATCACCTGGAAACGGGTTAGGTGTCTCATGTTTTAGGAAAGAAACGGGAAAAAAAAAAGGAGTTTGCTAAATGGCATTAAGTGCTTTCTGAGCACTATCAGTTAAGAAGTTGTTGCTGTAAGACGCCTTATTGGGCTGCTCGTAGGAGGAAATCGAGATGATTTGGTCCGGGGGGGAAGGAGGTTTTCAGAGCGTGCGGGGGGTCCTGAGCGGGAAGGAAGGGGAAGCGCGTGGGGGCAAACATGGGGGGTTTGAAATTGAGAAAGCCTCACAGGATTGGGGGGGGTCTTTCTCAGAGGGACGGAGGGATCTGGGGTCCGCTCCGTGTAAAGGTTTCTTACGAAAGAGGGTCTTTCTTTTTCCAGGGCCGGCCGGCGACCCTTGGGCCAGTGCGTGCCCGCCCCGTAAGACAGTCGCCGGACTTTTGGAAAAAAGGTCCTCAGTGAATCTCTACGGGGGGGGGGGTCTTTTTTTCGCGTCGACTCTTGAAGGCGGGCTTGCTGTTGAGAGGAAAGGAGCCGCCTGGAAAGGGGGGGCAAAAGCTGCTAGTCGCGACACAGTTCGCCTGGGGAAAAACTTAGAAAGGCGAGTACCAATTGGGCCATTAGGTACCCTTTCTCAAGTACGTATGCTACGTTCTCGGAAAACTGGGTGGGGGGGCGAAGACGTGTGAAGGAATCGAGGGGAGGGGGGGGGGAGAAAAGCGGCTACGAGGGGAAGTGTGTTGGTCCCTTCGCAGGGGAAACCCAAAACAAACCAGCGAGTTACTGAATAAGGAAGGGGGAGAAAAAGGTCATTGCAGGAGAAGTACCCATAGACGAGAGGGTAGGCGCTGTAAGAGGGGGCGATTTTGTCGAAGGAAAAGAAAGGTATAAAACTGCTGCTAACTAAGGCCGGTCTCGGGTTCTAGCACTTTCAGGTGATGTCAGTAGTAGAAGGGGGGAGCAGGGAAATCGCCAGGCATTGGCAAGCAAAGGATCCTCGAAGCGGACCCGGAACAAGACTGGGAGGGGACAAACGACAGCGAGCAGGGCCTAACTCTTAAAATCGGTCTTCAGGGGGGGCTGGGAAGAGAATGGAGCGCTCCAACACAAAAGCGGAGAGTTCCCATCTCAGGAATAAA
>Ga0179593_1470348_pt1 | contig 21949 bp, 27 predicted proteins | sample CZODoug2_1_08_16_FD_185931 | JGI IMG/M metagenome (GOLD analysis project Ga0179593, IMG submission 185931) | Vadose zone soil fungal communities from Angelo Coast Range Reserve, California, USA - CZODoug2_1_08_16fungal (PacBio error correction) | ecosystem: Environmental > Terrestrial > Soil >...
CCGGCAATCAAAAAACACAGATCCGCCCAATCTCTCCTCAATCGGGCTGGCATAAGGCTCTGGAGGTTTGTGTGAAGAGGGCTAAAAGAAGGAAAAAAACCACCAGGAGCACCTCAAAGAGCCGCTAGATTGAAGGAAAAAAAATGAGAAGCCATTTTCACTCAAGGAACAGAGACATGATCAAAGGATCTGAGGCGTCGTCGCACTCAAAGGGGGAAATTGGTATCGCTGCGAAGAAAATAAGTAGTAAGCGATCGGGACTAGAGAACAAAGGGCAGACGAAATAAGATGAATTTGCAAGGAAAAGAACTCATCGGCCTTTGTGTTGGGAAGGCGGAATCTGAATAACAGATGTTGATTCTCCAGGTGACCGCTTCATAGCAGCTTAGGAATACATCGCGGAAGGAGTAAAAACGAGTTCCGCTTATGGGGGGAAAAAAATTTCAGACTGAGGGGGGGCAAAAGATAAACTACAAGAAAAACCCTGAAATCTCATTTAGACGTAATACGGACAGTTTTAGGGGAACAGTAGAAACCTGGGTATAGGGAATATATGTCTCCTCACGGCGCACTCATAGGGTCGCAAATCAGCGATTCGTCAAAGGAAATAAGTCAGAGGGGAACTACTCTACAGTCCAAACTGGCAGTGAAAGAAGCCCGGAGTTGCACCTCTATATTCAGGAGAACTCGAAGTGGGTCTGAAGATGGTCCATACTTCAGAGGGTAAAGTTTACCCGGGGATTACACATACATAACGGACCGATCACACCGGAAAACATGAGTTCATCTCAGATTACAATTTTGCAAATAGGGGGGAAATCTGATCTTAACTGAGAGGGTGGAAGGGGGAAGGCTCTCCTTGGAGAGACAGTAATGTAGGGAAAAAGAAAGCGAGATTACCTACCAATTTCGGAGGCGCGCGAAGGAAGGAAGATTGAACTTGCGTCCTTATGGGTTCGACGTACTTTAGGGGTCACTGAAAAAGAAGGGAACGGGATTAATCCGAGAGGCGGGAAATAAGAGACGGGCACGACGTTGACACGGGACGCTGATGGTAACAATTGAGGTCATGGCTAAAAGGGCCCTCAAGACGGTAGAGATTTCCGAAATCTACGTCCGAGATCACGATCAAATATGACGACCAGTGGTCGCATGGGCTTCACGACTCGGTCTTTCTCTCGAAGAAGGAAACGAGAGCCATAAATGCGAAGCCAGGGAAGGGGAAATGGGCGGCCGCCTCTTAGCGGGGATAAGAGCAGGCAGCAAACCTTGCACGCATTTTGCTGATGTATCTGGGAAAGGGCTTCACGGGGGGAGAAAAGGCGCCACGGGTGGTCGGGGAGGAACATCTTAGAAAGGGGGGGGATTACAACACTCCTCAGGCGCGGCGGGCGCACCCAAATGATAGGGAGGGTATGGGGTCGGGTTGTACACAGGGGACTGGAACATCAAAGCGGAAAAGGATTACGCAGTGTATGATGTTCGGGAAGGGGAATAACCGAGGTGATCACTCCTCGGGATGGTGGGGAATCTTAAGTTAGTGGAGATCGATACGCTGGGAACGTCAAAGCAGAACAAAAGCTGCAAGAAGTCGAAGAATAAAGGAAAGAGAACTGAGGACACAGAAGATAAAAAAAGAGAGAGCAGGGTTTTGCTTTTTTGTGATTGGGGATTATATGTCTTGGATCAGTGGGAAAATGTGTGAATTCCTGGACCGAATGCAGGGAAACTACTTGTGAAGAGGGGAAAAGAAAGACGGGAAGGGGAGTCAGGGGGCCCAAACGACGAAAACTGGAAGATTGACACTCATTATGAAAGAAGTCGAGCGCCGGACAGAGCATCAAAAGTGGGGGAGCTAACGAGCCGATTGATGGAGGATATGGTGATAAAAGGGGACGAAACGCAAGAGATCGGAGCGGCTCCGGAAAGGGGGAGGGCTGAACCTTTTCCTTTCGTAAGTCGTTGGACCATGGAATGGAGATCAGAAAGACGGGGGGGGAGACTGTCTGCTAGGGAGAGTGGCCAGTCAAGATGCGACGGTTCGAGGAAGGGAAAAAGGGGAAGGGTTCGTCCACCGACTTGGTAGAGGAAAAAATCTTCAAGATCTCACTGAGATTGATGCAGGTAGCGTTGGTAAAAAGTACGTTTGGATAGGAAAACGCTCGGGAAGAAAATCAGACCAAAATTGAAGAGGCCATTCGGAAATGCTTAGAGGGGGATTTTCCATTAGAAAAAGCCCAGAAAACAATCCGGTTAGGAACAGATACACAAAAGGAGGGGGGGGGGAAAGAGTACCTCAGAGGAAAACTTTCTCTAAAAGAGGAGGCGAAAAGGGCGCGAAATCACAGTTGCCTGGAGAGGTTTACGAGTGGGTTGAATCTGGCATAAAAGAGGGGGAGGGTCAGAATAATAGCAGTGTCTGGCATACTGCCAGGGTGGTAGGGTCAAAAGTACTAAAAAAGCGGCTGAGGAAGGAAACTGACACATAATAAAGAGATCAAAGAAAGTGATGACTTCGGATAAAGGAAGAGAAGTCATACTTGGTGAGGTCAATCGAAAAACCACCGCGGATTGCAATAGGAATAGGCCTAAATGGGACATACCTATCAGAGCGGAGAAAAACCGTCAGGAATAGGGGCTTCTGATGAAAAAAGGAAGAAGGAGGGGAAAACGACGGGGGAATGGATCGCGACATTCGGTTAGTAAAAGGCCAAAAGAAGGAAAAGGGAATAACGTCCTCGAAGAAGGCCTTCCATCGCCGGGCTGAGCGGGAGACCAGGAGTTCGGTGCTTTACTCAATTAAAAACAAAAAGGCCGACGGAAGAAACACTGAAGAATGTTTTGGGCTTATTTGGGGGGGGGACGGCGACAAGAAACCCGGACCAAGGCAGGAAGAAATGTGGGAAAGGGGGAGAAAGAGTGGGACCTCGAAAGTGGCCGGGGGCAAAACCGGGGCCCTTTTCCAAAGGCCATCGCCCGAAAACAAGAGGGAAGGGAAAAGTCAAAAAAACGCAGAGGAACAGGGGAGAGATCTCGATAGACACGCAAAATCGGTAAAGATATAGGAATCATTTCCAAAAGCGTTACCAGAATTAAAAGAGGGGAGAACTGTAGCCATAAATCCCATCGCGCAGCCACATAGTCCGAGGAGAAGGGGACCCACACAGCTGATGCAGGAAGATCTCTACATCTCATCAGAAAGGTCACTGTAAACTACTTCTCGGTGTTCGAAATCAGTCACGCAGGGCAAGCAAGAAAAAATAAAAGGACGGAGAGGGCTAGAAGAAAAAAAACAATGACAAAGAGTAAAAACTCAGGAAATCACCAAGAACACCAAACATCAAAGTCAACCACCTCTAGAGGGTTGGGAGGGCCGGTGTGGGGAGAGTATAAAGATGGGAGAGAGGAGAAAGGGGGTGCTTTAAAAAAAAGTTTGCAATTGCCATCAGTAAGATCGTCAGATCTTACCAAAAATCCACCTTTCAAAAAAAAAAGCACTACGACAGAATAATTACGAAGTAGCGCGAACCGCAAATCAACATGCATTAAATCCTGTGAAAGGCGAGGAAATGCAAGGAAAAGTGTAACAAGAAACCCTAAAAGAAAAACCGAGGATCGGGTGAGAAAGGTCCGTAATCAAGGGAGTTGCGACCTTGGATCATGCGGGTAGAAGACAAGGGCGAACGAAAGAGACGAAGGACTTAAGAAGATATCTGAAGGAGGGCAGATAAAAGAAAAGCTGATTCCCCCCTAAGGAATTCTATGAGAGGGGACTGGAGGTAAAGGTGTAATTGGGGGAATGGGAAAGAGTAAATTGAAAGAAAAAGGCTAAAAACATATTACCCTAGGGTGATACGAGAGATAGCGGACTTAGCGGTAGCATCGGTTCAGGAGGGGAATGTCGACGCCGAAGGTAGGTGTTCAACTCATGACTTGAAACGCACGTTTCCCCGAAGATTAGTGAAAAAAAAGGATATCGCTGCAGTAAGATTACATGAAAAAAAAAAGAGACGCGTCTAGGCAGAAAAAGCAACTGAACGAGCGGCCAGGCAAAATAAAGCAATCCTGGTAGGGTTGAAGGAGGGGTTCAGGGGAAGACTTACTGGAAATGCACGAAAGGAACGAGAAAAGTAAAAAAAAAAAACCTGGGGTTCGGACGTAGATATATCAGAGGATGGAAAATGTCGTCGGCTGAGGGGGGGAGAGTATAATGTTCTTTTCCTATCGGGCGCCGTTATGCCCTGTCGGAAAATTTGAAGGGGGAAAGGCTGCAATGGCAAGTCTAATCTAAGCTCCATAAGCTCGTCTGGTGAAAACATAGAAGATGGATCAAGGGGGAAGGACGAGAATTCCCAGAAGACGTATTAGGAAGGCGGGTAGCTTGGGACAAAAAATAATAGGGCACAGGAATTGGCCAATGGAAATTTGATCACACCGAACACGGCCGAAGAGAATACCAGAGGAGTCGTTTGGCTTGCGAGCGAACAGTAGAAAATCAACTACAAGAAAAGCCAAAGGTAGTTTACAGAAACATGGTCGAAGTCTAAAGAGCGGCAAGAGGGGAATATGGACTTATCGACGACTGTGAAGTTACTGCGAAGGGAACGGGTGCAAACCAGGAACCTGTCTGAAACTTGACCCATGAGAGGTGAATGGGGCTACAATCTGAACGGGAAAAAAAATCGCTCAGCAAATCACAGCGGGATAACCAGGTGGAAGGAGATGCGCAGAAAAGAAGCGGGTAAGATCGTGGAGGGGGAGTCGCATGGAAATGGCTTGCTATTTTCGGGTGAGCGGCGGGAGTCTGGGGGTTCAGTCAGTTGAGGGAAGGTCGCTGATCAACCAATACCTCATAAAAAGAAGATTTGCGAGATAATTGGAGGCTCCCGGATTCAGGAAAAACAAAAACGTGGAAGGGGGGGGGAAGGGGCGATATTATGAGACGGTCGTCAAAATTCGCGCAGCAAGAAGGTCGCAGAATGCTGATATTTTTTGGGCTCAATTAAATCTATCACCAGACCGAATTCAAGCGCAAAATCCGGCTCCCGAAGGAAGCTCATTTTTGGAACGCCTCACATCAGAGAAGCTCATTCGCTCGGACACTCAGCCAAGGGCAATGGTGAGAAAATGAAAAAGGGCCATTTCCTTTCTGGAGGATAGGGAATGGCGCAAACGTAACGAATCAGTTCGGAAGGCGCACCGATCATGGAAGGAAGAAAAATAAGAGGGAATGTTTTGGCGGTGAAGTAGAATCAATGCAAATTCGAGCAGAACGTCGGTCCCTATGGCCAGCTGTCAGACATCGCGAAGGAAAAAAGAAGGGCGTTCGGGAAAATTGGGGGGGATCGCGGGGGGGAGGGGGGAGCGATAATGGCGATCGCAGACAAAAACACTGAATCTAGGGATCTAGGAATCCGTGTTTAGGAGGCGAGCACCTGGAGGGGAAATTAGAAACAGCCAGATATGAGGGGGAGAAAGAAGACTTCCTCTTTAAAAAAGAGAGGACACCATGCAGTGAAGCGACTGGTCTGGAACAAGCGAGGATTTCGAAAAGAGGGGGGGAGGGAAATACATTGCCCGTTCCTCCGAAGCCAATATACCAAGTGGACTAAATAAGACATCGTCCTATTAGGGCACAGCAAAAAGCCGCGAACGACGGAATGTTCCGCGCGGCTAATGAAATTCTCGTTGAAGTTTCTTTCTGCGTAGACACGTTCGGAAGGAAAGAAATTTCAGGCGCAACCCTAAAGAGGATCTAGGGACCAGAAAAAGATTTGAGGAAAGAGGTCAGACAGACGGGGAATGTCCAGATTGGTTCGACGCGGCTCCAGTTAGAGTGATTACGAGCTAGGAAAAGAAATAAGGAGGGACCACCCGCAGTCGAGTCAAGAAGAAATCGGTGAACATTCACTCGTCGCGCGAAAGGCGCCGCCTGCGAGATGACTCCATCTACTTCTACGAGCTCGAGAAAAAAAAAAAGAACCGCTTTGTAAAGAGGGGTCTTCAACGACTTTCCGTTGGAAAATGGGGCGGGGGGAAAAGAAAAGAAAAAAGAGACATTCATACATCCCGCTAGCTCATGGTCGGGCACGCAGCGACCCCCCAAACTTATATGGGGAGAGCGCTCCTGTCAGCGCTGATGGGGCTCTGGCACAAGAAAAAGAAGAGGTCAAAACGTGGCGGCGACCCACATCGAAGAAAGGGCTTGCAGACCACGAAATCCTAGCTTAGGCGTTCGACCCTGATACAGGGAGGGGGGGCGGATGGGGGGGAGGGGTTTACAAAGGAGTTCTGGGTTACATCAACTGGGGCTGAAAAAAAACAAAGGAAGCAATGGTTGAGGGAACTGTCTCAGATTCGTTGCTGCGATTAGGTGTGAGGAAACGGAAGTGCGGTGTAAAAACGAAGCAGAAGTACACTCTGAATGGGCTTGGCCATAAAGACAGAAAGCTCCAACTAGACGCTAAAAAGAAAATAGATAAACAGGAGAATCCAAAAAAACACGCGCGCGGGTTTTGATGGGGGGGGGGAGGGGCGGTCTAGAAACTTGGACTTGGAAGGGGGAAAAGTCCTTGCCTAATTCAGCCCTCTTGACTGCATAAGAGCAGAACTCTGACTGATTCCTGCAAAAAAGCAGAAAAAAAGAGGAGAGGCCGCATGATGACGATCTCGCAGGAGAGGAAGGCAGAAAACGTGTTCGTCCTTCGAGGCAAGAGAGAGCATCTCTTGATTAAGACGTGGCCACGCTCATCGAGAAAAGGGTACGCATGACCCAGCGACCGTGGCCCTTGACGGGAGAATAGGGGAGAAATAGTGCGTAAGTGGCGCGAGAGCGCAGGGGGATTCAGGTGGAACCTGGAAGTGGCCAGGCACGCCTGCGCCCGGCGAAGACATTTGAAACCAGGGGGGTACTTGGGAAAAAAATTGGTAGAGAAAGCCACTCGCGCGCTCAAGGAGATGGAGGGTTATCATGAGGTTGTCAAGTGAGGTTCGCAAGGGGGCAAAAAAAAAGAAAATCATCACAAAAAAGGAAAGGCAGAGGACGGACCGGCGCTGGTGATTTAAGAGAAATTAAGGAACAAAAAAGGAAAACCGGCCGCAGGCCGATGAAGACTGAGACGAGGTATTAAATCTTGCTCGGCAGGAGGGGAGGAGTGTCTCGATCACTTTGAAAGACTGGCGCGAAGCTGGACTGGAAGTGGTTGTACAGAATAAAACTAAGAGGGAGGGGGGGCAAGAAGAATACTAGGTGTCTGGCAAGTAAGCGGAAGGGCATTGAAAGAAAGCTCACTAAAGGCGTGACCACGTAATAGCAGAGCGAAAAAATATGAAATTAAGAGTCTGGGGGGACGCAGCCCCATCAAAACAGGGGAAGTAAATAGAAGGCACAGGGCAGACCATAGACCAGTACGGAAAACCTTAAGAGAAGGGGGGATTTTAGCTCATAATTCAAGAGGAGGGAGGGAGAAGAAGCGACTTGTAGGGGGAGTAGGAGGATCTCCAAAGAGAGAAACACATGGAAATTCGGGCGAGGTCCATCGCCGGGCGGTCTAGGGAAAGAACCGGAGGTTTCTGATGGAGGTTATAAAAGGAAAAATAACCATCCATAAAAAGAAACAATGAAAGCCATTTTTTGGGGGGTGGGTCACTGTTCAGCAAAAACGACGCGAACAACGGCACCAGTCCAGATCGAGGGAAGCGTACCTATGTTTAAATAAGAAAGTATTACAATGAAGAAAAAACCTGGGAGGGAAGATAAAAGCGCAACAGGCTTTCCATTTCAAAATAAAGAAAATAAAGATAGATGGGATAGCACTGTCAAAAAGAGAAGACAACGACAGAAGCAATGGTAAAGTCAGTATCTCCGCCGCCGCGACGCAATTAAGGACGTGAGCCAAGGTCATGTAAATAGCTGCGCCTCCAGAAAGAGGGGGGGAAGGTCGATATGAAACACAGAACATGGCTAAAGCCATATCCTCCTACAGCGAAAAAAAGAAATGAGGCCAGAGCAAGTAAGGGGCGTGCTGGGCGAATTGGGTGGAAAAAAAAAAGACCTCACCAGCCGAGGGAGGAAATCACTATTAGTAATTAGGGAAAAAAACGAAAGTTCCCCAGCGTAGAAAGAAAAAAAAAAAAAAAGCTCTCGTGTTTGGAAGAGGACCAGTTTGGGAGGCGAAGAGTGAAAGCTTTGATCTCGGTTGGAAGGGTCTGTGGTGCGTAAAAACAAAACAAGAAGCAAAAAAAGGCCGGAACACATAATAGCACCACCCGAGCCAAGAGAGTGATGGATGGCTAGTAAGAAAATAGAAGAGCAGAGGAAGGACAGGAGTAAGAGGTGGGGAATACGGGGGGCGGGAATGCAAGGAAGAATGGGTAAGGGAGACGGGAGGAAAGAGGGAAGGCAGGAACCCTCCGGGGAGGGATAGAGGAGAAGCTGAACGCGTAGGAGATACACAGAAAAGCAACAAGGTAAGTAAACCTCCCATTACTCGGCGGGGAGTCTTACATAAGAAAAGGTTACTCTGCACCCCATGAGGAAGAGGGAGCGCACCAGAAGAATAAAGAGGGAAGAAGCACAAAGGCAACAGTCGTCAGGCCTTGTTGCAAAGCAGCGGGTAGAGGGTAAAAGTTGTAAACCCTACCGAAAATAAGCCTCCTACTAGTGTTTTAGCAACAAGGAAGGGAAAACGAGGGCAATAACAATTAAGTAAGGCAGAAGCCAGGGAGAAGAAGGAGGGGGAAGACCTGTGAAACCTGGGGAAAGAGGCGGGTATAAAGGATAAATAAAGATCCGAGGACAAATCCATAGAGAAGGGGGAGCGAGTCTGGCGTCTTGAAATTGGAGAAAGGAAGGGAAGTACCAGGACGGAAGGAATATTGCAAGATTGAAGAGGGCGCTAGGAATCGCAGAGGGGAATCGAGCAGGCGGATTGCAGCCGGGAAAGAAAGTGGAGGGGGGGGAACCCGATTCGTCTGCTCGTTTAACAGAACTGCTTGCAGCGATGCGGGAAGGAGAGGAAAGGTAATGAACCGTAAAGAGACGCGGGAAGATACAAGAAGGAAAGAATTTACGTATATTAAACAAGGAGGGAAACGCTCCTACGAAAGAAAGGGATGGTTTTCGGGAATAAAAGAGGGACAACGACGGAGAAAATTAAGACTAAGGCAGGGTTGGGAAGATCGGAGCAGAGATGGGGAAATGTCGAGGGTGCGCAGGCAAAGACGACGGCAGGGGCAGATCGGAGCCGGATGAAAGTCGGAAAGGTGAAGGGGGAAGCCACGGCTGAAAATGGAAAGGTCTGTAAAAGGGAGAGAACCAGACTCTCGCGGGTAACACGGAGGAGAGAAAGGCATGGTTACGGTCGGCTTTCCGAGGAAGAGGAGAAGCGTGAAAAAAACGAAAATAATCGTGCGCGGGTTTAAAAAAAGGAGGAAGAAAGCCCGAAAAAAAACAAAAATGACGTCTAGATCAACGAGGATCCATGTTTGGGGGAGGGGGGCAGTGCCCGTTCTCGGAGAGCCAAGGATCCCCAAACTAAAGAAAAAAAAAAAGAGAAAATCACGGGGAACCACTTCAGGGCGAGTCTAAAGGAAAGAAGAGGACAGGAGAAGCGACAGAAAACTGAATGAAGGGAAAGCGGGCCCGAAAAAAACTCTGAAATGTGGGGTGGGGTGTTTTGGCTAAATGTAAACCAGGGAGTCGACATTATGAGGGGACGGAAATCCGATCGGGGGACTCAAGATATAACAAACGTGGATCACCATTAACGGAAGAAGGGGAGAAGGGGCCCGAAGAAAACTTGGGAGCAAGGCACAGTGCGCGGCGCCGTGGTAAAATTAGAGAGAAAGACAGGGAAGGATGAGTTTCGTCAGGGCATGGGGAGTTTTGCTATTTAATTTGAGAGAGAAAAAAAAAAAAATACCGCAGGGATTGTCGAGAAGTGGGGTGGACTGAGACCCCAAGGAGAGCCTCAACAAAACAAATATTCAAGAGATGAAATTGCGAGCGCATGGGCCCATTCTCCTCGCAAATTAAGGGATAAACTACAGATTGGGGGAAGCGACTCGAGCCCGAACAACGAAAAGAGACAGAAAAGGCAGACATGTTCAGCAAAAAACGGCCAAAAAGTCTCAAAGAGTTCGGCTAAAGGTCTCTCATCATAAGGAAAAAGTTTTTTCTCGCTGATGAGAACAGGAGTGCAGATCAGAGGCGCTCCGAACGAGGGAACACATAAAAGGAGTGAGGTTTTCAAGGACATAACCTAAGATCTTGACCGTTGGGGAAAGGCATATCTTGGTCGTAGATCAAAGGACAAGACAACTAGGAACCGAAACTCTGAAAGGGGAAAGAACGCCTTTGCAGAAAGAAGGGGTTTGATCAAGGGATTTTGCGCTTATATCCGCAAGAGAAAAAAACCAAAAAAGCCGGAAGACGGGGTGGCGAGATGACGCATCCTGGGGGGTGTCGTGTACCATGGAGTCACCTTTCTGGAATTCCAAAGAAAAGATAGGGACGGTGCTCAAGAATACGAAAAAGGAAACTGGCCATAGGAAAGGACACAATAAAAAACCCTGGTAGGGGGGAAGAAGAGTTGGCAACCGCTGGCTCAATTGGGGGAGGGAAGGAATTGAAAGGCAGCGGGCAGCAAACAACGGCTCAAGATAAAAACGGGGAAACAGTCAAGAAGGAACAATGAAAGGGCCCAACCGAGACATTGGTGGCAAGAGTCTCCGAACTTACCACAGCGGTGAAATCTTAAGCGAAGTCGGTGAAGTCGTAACCCCTGAAGAGCAACAGGGAAACGAAAAGAAGGTCAGCATGCCGACACGGACTGATCAACGTTCCGGAGGGATGCGGAACGCGAGCGGGGGGCTTGAAGAAAGAGAGACGAGGCCGGCAGGAAGTACAAAAGGGGCTGGCGCGCAGGAAAAAGTAGAGGGTGCAGACGGTGCGTGAAAATTCAATAAAGGGAGCAGCGCAATTCAAACCGTACGCCGGAGAGGATAACGGAGAAGTACGAGAGGGATAACGATCAACAAAGGGGGATCCCGGAATTGTAACGTCCTTAGGAAAAGGTAGGGATCTTCGAAGAGGGAAAAGACAGAAAAGGAATCAGCGCCGTTAAGCAGTGTACGGGGGGAGGCTCGTCTCTGGTCGTTTTAGAGAAAAGGATTCCTGAACTCCTTTCAGGGGGGAAATGAGTGTCAGTTTCAAGAAGCGTCATAATGCGGCTCTTCGAAAACCTCGGCGAAGCGCCCGGAAGAACCTTTTGAGGCACAGGAAAATTCCCGAAGGCAGGCCACCCGATCCTATCGGGTCTTTGGGGATGGGGGAATCCGGTTAGCAAAGAAAGTAAAGCGCATGAACCAGGATGTAGCAGTGTTTAGGGGGCGTGGCTCTGCTATGAAAGGGCTGCCTTCGTAGGGGGGTGGGAGTAAGGAAGAGGGGAGTTTTAAAAACGCCGACGCCGGACTGAGGGGAACAAAAAAAGATCAAGCTCCGATAATAAAAATACCAGATGCTCAGGCAGCGAAAAGACCAGTCGCGTTGGGGGGTGATAGGGTTGGAGGGGGTGCTTGAAAGGAATGGTATCTTGTTACCTTTGGAAGAGGGGGCACATTCCCTATCACCTTAAAGTGTGGTCTGGCAGACGTCAGTGAACTTAGGAAGGACCAACGGAGAAGAAACTTTCTCGGGAACGAAGGGAGAGAAAGTGTCTAAAAAAGCCAGAGCGGGGGAGAAAGATCGGAAAGAAGGCGTCTCACGGAGACGCCGTAGAACCGTCATAGGTACTAGAGTGGACACGGAAGGAATAACGAAAGAACGTTGACATAAAGAGATCGTGGACTAATTGAGACTCTAAAGCGAGAAGGTGGAGAGGGGCGGTCGTAAAGGGGAAGAAACCTTCTCAGTGGGCGAGAATTTAAAAGGTCAATTTGTGGCCGAAGGAAGACTTGTAGAGGGAAAAAGCGACGAAACGTCGATTATTCCTGGTTCCAGGCTGCTGGGTTGGAGACCTCAATCATCCAGGAAGATGCGGAAAAGTGTGAAAAAGGGAGGCCTGGTGATTTGAACATGTAGGCAAACAGGGGACAGGCGAGGAAAAAGAAGGTTGTAAAACCACAATCCGGAACAAGGTGAAGGTCAAGGAAAAGAAAGGAAGTGAATGAAGATGTAAAGAAACTCCTTTCAGAAACGATTGAAGGGGGGAATATTTCCATTTGTTCGCAAAGAGGGGATGTAAATTTGCGCAAGGAAAAAGTATCCTTCCTTTGTCCGAAGAGCTAGTTAGGGCAGGGCGCGGTCATGAAACTGAAAGCCGTAAAGAGGCTGCGTGAACTGAACATAAATCAAGGAACAACAACAACGAGTAGGAAAAAGAAGGAGCTGATTGAAGAGGAAAAAAATTTCAACGTAGAAGATTGTTTCAATGAAAAGCAGAAGGGCACAAAGAAAAAAGGGGAAGATAGGTAGGAGGAAGGTAAAGGATACGATGAATAGAGCGAGAAGAACACTGAGAGGGACAGCTGTGCAGACCGGAAAAAAGACGAAAGTGATCGATAAATGGCGGGAGAACCCAGGCGAACGCAGAAGGAAGCGATGTCCACGCGAAGAAGCAGCCGGGCGGCGAGAAAAAAACATGGTGTCTTTAAAGGGAGGTAAGAGAGGGAAATCAAAGAAAACAAGCGGGAAGATGTTTGGGAGTAGTGGGGGCCGAGGACTAAAACAAAAGACCTAAACACCAAAACACCAAAGGGAAAAGCAGGAAGGTGTAAACGGTCGACGGGGGGGAAATCTACCAGCTGTGCAACTCGGGGGGAACATGGGGGGGGACATCCATCGAGACCAAAAAAGCTTGGAAGGAACGTAAAAACGAACCGGGTAGATGCAGCACAGGGAACCAACGATCGAAGGTTCCACTGTAGAAAGAAAGGTCCGGTCGCGACGATTGTGAGAAAGACTGAAGAAAAGAAAAAAACAAAAAAATCGAAAGTAGACTAACCTGGGGCTGCATAGACGAGTCAAAGGAGAATCCTGCGGCCGGGCTGAATCGGCGTCTCTATTGGTCCAGGAATAACAAAAGAAGAGCACGACCAGGAGGTCATTATGCAAGCTGAAAAAAGAAAAAACAACACAAGAAAACCCAAAATCACAAAAAAGAAGAAAGCGCGAGGGCGGGGGGGAGAAAGAATCTTTTTTGTAATCGGACTCATGAGAGCTCTGGAAAGAAATTTCTTGAAAGAAGGAAAATCATCTGAACTAGGGACCAAGAACTTTCGAGCCCACATAAAACTAATGAAAAAAAAAAGAAAACCGATAAGGCGAGGAAAAGAACAAAACCTTTTAAAAGAAAAAAGGCGTGAACTCATCTTGAGTGGAAAAAAGAAAGGTTAAACCAAAAAAAGCCCCGCCCCGCGGTCGGGGCGACACGCAGCCCCGGGAGTCCGTGAGGAGAAAAGGGCACAGGCCGGAAGGGAAAAAGAAAGAGAACTACCGTGAACCATGAAAACAGAGGAAAGAAAGGAGAGACTGAAGAACCGAAAAAGGCGGGGAAAAAAAATTTAATTGGCGGGAGAGAGGAATTCTAAGATATATCGTGAATACCGACGAAACAGGGCGCCATTTGGATAGACGCATCTACCGAGCGGTAGGCCTCGATCAGTCGGTATGGGGGGCGCGGAATTGTTTGACACAGAGGACCGTAGTTAACGCTGGGGACCCGAGCGTCTGTAAAAAGCTGAGAGACTGCCGGGTTAATGGAAACAGAAGACCACCTCACATCAATCGTAGATCCGTCCTGAACAAGTTTCCGATCGAGAAGGGGGGAGGGAAAAGCTCGAAAGAAAAGGTAACTGAAGGAGAGGTAGGGGAGGAGTCTATACGGACTCAGGAAAAGGAAAACAGAAAAAAAACGGCGGGTCTTTTTGACAGTATCGGAAGGCTAATGGAAAAAGTTCTTGACGAACGGGGAAATAGGGGACGGGTAGACGATCTTCGACTGGGAAAAGGGGATATAAAAGGGATTGTGAGCCCTATCTGATGGAGGGATGCACCCAATAAGACCAACCAGAGGAACGTCGTCGCTCACTTGGACGAAAGGGGGAGGTCGCGTCTGACTGGAGTAGTCTTGGGGAAGGGATCTTGCTGAAAGAAATACGGGAAAGGGGAATGTTAAGACACTAAATTGAGAGGGACCAAAAATGGAAGCATATAGGCGAAGGGGGGGGGGGACATTTAAATCGCCCGAGAAAAAAAGACCGCAAAAAACCTCATAAATAAGACAATCGTTGCGAATTGTACGGCAAATGCTGATAAAAGTACTCGGGGGGAAGGAAGACCAGGGCTCGCCGCGTTACAAGGAAAAAGAGAAAATGCCTGAAAGGTGCAAGAGACGAAAACAAAGACAGTCCGATGTGTCTTTGAAGGGGGGAAAGAAGGTGTTCGTTAGCCAAGGGGGAAGGACGGGGCAAATCATAGGGCAGAAAGAAAAACGCGCCCGGAACATCAGAGGGAAAATAAAGCAGGAGATGGAAATATACTCCTATACTCTGGATCATAGTCAAGGCGCGGCCGGAATGATTAATTTCTGGAATCTCGGGTGCGTCACGGGATTCAAGGGGTGCTAGAAAAGGTACTCTGGTAAGCACAAATAGCGCAGGAGACCGAACGACCTGAAGTTCAGGAGAATTGGGAATAGGCGAACATTTTATAATCTCTCAAAAACTGAGTCCAGAACCTTCCCCTCCATCCTGATAAAGTGGCGCCAAACCCGTGAGACTAAAGCGGTCGAGGAGTTCCTTCAAAGTTTGTTGTTGCTAACGCGAACTAACGATACGCCCGAAACAAAGACCGCACTCACGGGGCCAGCGAAGACTCAGACATCTAAAAGAACCCGCCACACAAGAGGAGACGCTCTTCGGGCTATGTCTCACTACCGAACGGCGAACAAACGTGAATCCCGGGCAAGGAGTAGAAAGGCTGATGCGCAGGGGCTTGCAACCGGAAAGAAAAAAGAAGGGGTTGACAAACGACATAGAACCGCTTGAATGGGAGGGAACAAAGCCAGCTGGACGGTAAGGTGCACTACTTAAACAAGGAAAGAATTAGTCGTAGAGCTCAAAAAGATTAAGGAGGGAGAAGTCTAAGGGGGGGAGAAGGCGGTAAGTTTGGTGGAAGATGAGCGAAAAGATTAAACCGGGATCAACAGCCCCCCAACAGGAATCGCGGATCCAAAGAAAAATGTTGAGGGAAGAGACACAATTTCTGGACAAATTCCCCGCGAAAATGGTATTTGCTCAAGCGACTTCCGAAAAAAACTCGGAAACGACCTTCAAAAGCAAGTGAGACTACCCAGTGAAACCTGGGGAGGAGGAGGAGAGCTTTGGGGCGGAAAAGAATTTCCAGCAGAAAAGAGTTCTCACAGAACAAAGGTAGAGAGGGAACGGCGAACGAACAAAGACAAAATGTCTTAAACGCGCCTGCCGAAAAAGAGAGAGATAGATACGGAGCTGGAGGTTAGGACCGGATTCTAGACATTCAGAAATGTCGAACAAGAGGGAACTGGAGGCCACGCCAAGAGGGAGGATCGTTAACCAGAAGTGCCGATCGGGGGAAAAAACGTAAGATGAGCTACTCTATGCCTGAGGTAAAAAAGAATAATGGACCTAGGATAAAAAACTGGCTGACCAAAGTCGGGCAAAGAAGGTTCACAAACGAGCGTAAACATTCACGGGGCTGATTCTCAACGGTCCTCCCAGGCGCGAAATACCTAGAAAGGGAAAGCGACGATCAAATATGGATCATCGTGTTCAGGTGAAGGAGGAAAAACTTTCTTTTGGACTTCGAAGTCCGGAGAGAAAAAAATGACTCCTCTAAGAGAAAAATAGCTAAGGAAGTTCCGTCTCAGCAGAAGGAGTATCAAAAAAGCCCTTTGACAAGAGAGTCATAGGGGGGTCACGCTTCCTCCTCGGGCGCAACACCGGGGATAGGGGAACGGAAAAAAAAACTGGGGATTGACCGGCAATCTAGGAGGCAGGCACCCCTGATCATAGGAGAGGAATTGTCGGGGTTTGTAAACGGTTTTCTGACAATGACACTAGGAAAAAAGTAAGAAAAGGGGTTGATGAACAGTGGGGGCGGACGAGAGTCAGACTGCTGTGACGGCGGAAGGGGGGGACCAGGAATTGGGGGATGGGACAGATCAAGGGGCAGGAGGCCATCAGCACCGACATCGAAGTGAGAATACAAGCCGCCGATAAGGATAAAAAAAATGATAAGCGAAACAATCAAGCGCATTCTGTTGGGTCGGAGGGGTGTCTATTTGTTTAAGGAGTCTAGGAGGATTGGAGACGGTTGTGAAAATTGAAACCTTGCCAACGAAGGTAAAGGCCTTGCTGGAAAAAACTAAAAAGGGGGAAAAAAAATGGGAGTCAATGGCCCAAAGCGACCGAGAAAGACATTAACAATGGATTTGATCGAAAGAAGAAGCGGACGCCGCAAGGGTTTGCGGGAACGGCCATAATACAATCTTTGATGACGACTGAACATACAACCGGCAAACTCGACGGCGAATTCAACCGATAACGAGCAGAATGCGGAGCTAGGGGTAACCGAGTAGAGTGATAGAATATGAGTCAAAAGTCGGCAGTTCCTGGAGTGGGGACAGCAACCCTAAAAAGAAACGGGGGTAAGGGAAAAGGGAACGGTTTTTTGATAAAGGAAGAAGTGGTACATTAATAACCACGGCAGAGAAAAAACCTTAAGGGGGGCCTGGTGCCAGTGTGGGAGGGCCTTCACTCGGTCGCAGGACAAAATAAGCAAACATTGCATCGCTTCGCGGCAAGAAAAATTGTTGAAAAATTGAAATGAGTACAAAGCCGAAAACCTACGGTTCGCCCCGAGCCAGAAGCGAAGGAAGACATCACTATAGAGTGAGCCAGCAAGGGGAAGACTAAGGGCGGGGCTAAAGGTTGAAAATGAACCCGTTGAAAGGAAGGGGGAGGCTGATCAGAATTGGTGGAAGCGAGGAAACACGATCCTTGACTTCGCCTAATAGCTGGGTCTGGCAAACGAATGTAGAAAAAGGGAATCAATCTCAAAGTCTAAGAGTGACGCTTCAAAAAATAAATCTCTCCCAACAAGGGGAGATGATTAAGAGTCTTGAACAGAAAAAAGAAAAGCGCGTTATATTTAGTGCAATAAAAATCCGCACCGGGAAAAGACTAGCTAACTGCAAACGGGGCAAGGGGATAATGTCGAAAAGGTCAGCCACTTTCGGACACACTTCGCGAAAAAAGGACTAAACTTGAATCAATTCAGTTCTCAAAACAGACGCGAAAAGCGGGAAAAAAAAAGTCCTACGGCACGAAGGCTTCCCCGCGCAAAGGGTTGTGCACAAAACCCTCGTCAAGGGGGGCAACGTGGGTGTGCTGGACTCGGAAATCAAAGTCCACCGGTCCAAGAGAGGCCGGCAATGTGGTGGGGAAAAGGGGGGGAAGGAGGGAACAAAACTAAGCAACGGCACCGCAGAAATCGAAGTGACCGAGAGGGGTTGCCCTACCATTCTTACTTGCAAACACGAAAAGGAGGCCGAAGCGAAAAGGGGGTCAAGGAATACGTAAAAAAATCTCCGCAGATCTAAATAGGGGGAAAGAAAAGACTGTCCAACGATACTCCGCAGGCAAAAGCAATGAGTATCCCTAACCTTCTCTAGACGCGGGTGACCTCGTAGAAAAAGTAATACAAGAGAACCACAAAGAAGGACAAGAGGATAACAATGAAAGGTGCTGAGAGATCCGGATCAAAAACGACTTTCAGACATCATGAGTGCGAATACTGGCGGAGGAGGGGTGCGAAAAAGTCAATCTTATGGGAAAAAGCCGAGTACGTTAGGGAGGGATTCAAAACAAGGTCAATTCACTAGCTAACTAAGAGCATAAGGCAGTAACAAAACCAAACAAAATAAAAAAAAACCTTGTCAGGGGGGCTTTGGAGCTTCCTTGGTGGAAGGAAGTCTTATCGGGGGAATCAGAAGAATAGGGGATTTAGGAATGAAAAAAAGGGACCTCATTCCTCAGAAGGAAACAGAAAACTTTTCTGTTCCGCGGCGAAGCACATAACTAAGGAAAAAAAAAAAATCGAAAGCCCACAATGAGATAATGTGGGGTACTGAGGGGTGCTGGGGGAAAGTGTAAACCAAAAACTACACAATAGCAAACCGATGACATAGGGGGAAAAACTCCTAAAGAGCAAAAAGGGGAAAAGAAGGCATGTGTCGGACCCCTTGTGGACAATCGGGTAAACGTTACACCGTGTCAAGGACGAGACCTGAAGGTACTCTAGAGAGAAGCGGGAGGGGAGAGAAAACAAAAAAGATTTTTATCGGAGGAAAGGGTCGGTGTCTCTGGTGAATGAGAATATCAAGGCATTCATTGAACAAGGAATAAAAAGGGGAAGGACGCCTAATTGTTTGAGAAAAAAAAAAAACAACAACAAGGTCACTCGTAGCTAGAAATCGGGGGACAGCATGGGGGTTGCACACAAAAGGAATTGTATACGCAAGTCTGCGGGAGAAAAAAGAGAGGTTCCAAGCGGCTGTCAAAAGGGGAGGGAGTCCTGCCGTGAGGAACATTCCAACTCGCTGCTCGAAACGCAAGTGCCGATCGGCCGGGAAGAAACCGCACTCGAAACTCCTTGTCAAAAGGATTCGAGGAAGGGGGGTAAGGGAATTCTGAGAAAACGTTCAAAAGACGAAAAGGCAAAAAAAAAATCAGGAGAAGCAAACGCGAAGAGAACGGAACTGAAATCGAGCGAGGAGGAAGTCAATTCCGAAAAAACAAAAAACGAAGGGGTCAAGGTACGTCGGGGCCGGAAGGGAAGGCCGTCGTTACCTGAATTGTTGAGCACGGGGGGACGTGAAAGGCTTTCCGAAACCCAATACTGTCTCCAACGGAATCGCGGTTACTCCTTTCAAACCTGACTTTCCTTAACTTCGTGGGAAAAGCTTACGTCTTGAGTTATAAGGGGATCCAACGACAAGGAGGAGGATTTAAATTGTAATAAAGGTGGAAGAAGAGCAATAAAAACAATCACCAGGCCTAGAGGGACCCATGACAGGGTTGGCTTGGAAGGGACGGGGAAAAAGGTAGCTCGAGAAAAAGAAAAAATAAAAATAGGCAAGGTCTTTTAACGCAAAGGCGCGAGTCGAACTGCCTATCTGTAAAGAGTTAAGAGCGAACTTGTTGCCAGGATTGCCGATAGCAAACGCCCACGCAAAAGGGTGTTGGGTCCTTTCCCCATTATGTTATGGGAGGAGAAACTTCTTTTCAAAAACTGGCGCGCCAGCCGATCGCACGAACCCTGTATCTCCAACAGAAACTTAATAACATGGCAAAGATTCCTCAATACGCACGAGAAGAGCACTGACGAGCGGACGGACAACAAATGGAGGGGAGAATGGCGGGGGGCGGACGGTCATGAGGGTGAGGGTGTGCTATATTCCTTTCGCGTGAGCAACAAAAAGCAATTAGAAAAAAGGAGTCGGAGAAATGGCGGCAGAAAAAAACTGCTCACAACAAAAACGGATTCTTGAAAGAAGGAGGGGAAAGGTTGACCACGCCAAAAAACACTCGCAGCAGAGATCGCGGCGGATTGTTTTGTGACAAACAAAGTCACCCAAAAGTGCAAAACGGCAAACATCCCGAAATCGAAGCATTGGGAAAAAAAAAGGGAGAACACCTGCAAGGCGAAAGCTCGCGTCGCGTCATATACATTGGGGAAACTGGGATATCACAAGGCAACGTCGGCACTATACTCTTAACTAAGCAAGGTTGAAACAGCAAAGAGAGGTTCAAGGACCATAACCTCCTCAGAAGGGGGGGAGAGGGAGCGGGAAACAACCCCCTCTTTCGTCCTGAAAGAAAGGAACAGAGGACGCGATACTACAGCGAAAAAGGTAGTTACGAACGTTGAAATTGTGGCAAGACAGGGGTGGAGACTGGAAAAGGAAAAAAAAAGTATGCGGGAGAGAGGTCAAGTCCCAAACCCCTGGCCTCGAGGGAGATATGCCCTAATGTGGTGAGATCTTGAAAAGAATTCTGGAAAAAAATTACCAAACGGAACCGAATAGGCAGGGAGAACGGAGAAGGAAGAGGAAAATACCTCTGGAAAAAGAGAAGGAAACCAGTCGATGGCGGTAACCTTGGCAAACTAAAGAGAGTCATGAGCAAGAAAAGAGTGGGGGAAAGAGAAAGGGGACATCAGGAGAAAACAATTAACCAAGAACTAAAAGAGACGGGGACATAAAGCAATACCTACCAGAAAAAGTTACTCTCCGAGAGTTAAAACGCAACTTAAAGCAAGTTTCTTTCGGATTCGTTCGGACGAAAAGGAGAACCAGGAACTAAGGAACTGCCGACCCCGAGTGCGGGAAGTCCTCAACGCTATCTGACGTGCCGTACCGATGGATTAGCGAACGCAGAGGGAAGTACAATTCGGAAAACGCGGAAAAATTTACGACGGACGGGGAAAATCCATCGGGCACGAGCAGGGAACAGAACGAATGCTTAAACAATGCACGAGCTTCGGAGCAGCAGTACCGAGAAGAAGATCGAATAAACCCGTATAAGAAGATCTAAACGATAGAAATATGGCTTCCTGTGGGCGGCACTTTTCTGAACAAATCTTTACTGAAAAAGGTCCCCGCGCAAGAAATTGAAAAGAGAAAAATATATCATGGTCGGGAAAGCGCATCTTTCTCTTTTCTCGAATCCGGGGGACGCCTCTTCTTGCAGGGCGTAAAGACCTACTCGGAGAAAAGACGGGGAGGAGGGAAAGGGCCGGATCAACAAATGTGATTGCAAGCCATTAACCTGTGCAGGCGGCGGGAAAAAAAACCAAAGAGGGCGGCGGTAGTGGGTTCGGGATTGGATGTACATAAAGATAGACTCTGAAAGGAAAAGGATTAACGGGAGGATGTGAGCAAAGAAATTTCTGAAACAATCAGGGAAGGGGGGGTTAACGAAAGTGGATGGGTACGTAGACGCATGAATCCTGCGACCGCCAACACTCAAAAGACAAGAGAATCAGAAAAAGCTCAGGAAAGCACAAAACAAAGCTAAACAAACACGCAACCAGCGCGGCAGTGGTTGATGGGGTTTTTTCGAAGGAATGCTGTGCAAGAGGGGAAGGACTTTTGAATTACAAGGAACCGAGTGAAGGACCGTCCTTGCCATTTTCTTCGGAAGAAAAGAAGCGGGGAACTGATTCATGGTCAACAAAAAAGGATGCTCGGCAAAAGGGTATGCCGAAGCTCGCAGGGGAAGAGAATGGGAAAGCACCTGTCTCAAGAAAATTGCTGGCGGGAAGCTCTGGGATTGACTACTGTTCTCACCGCAACGATGCTGGACCGGACCATCAGAAGAGGTCAGTGGTGAGATCGGGGGGAAAGGAGTGGGAGTTCTCTGCGGCGGCGTCGTCGAGTGAAGTGGGGGGAACATTTCATCAGTTCAGGAAAAGAGTCGACGTGAATGTGACCATTTCCGGAGACCAATTGAAGAAGGGGGGGAAGTCAACATTATGCGCGCAAAACTTCGATGTAAAGCCAAGGTGAAGGTGGGTCGGAGGAGGTTGATCGTCGCCGATCAAACTCACAAAACATTGCCTTAGAAGGTAAAAAGCCCTCGCGCAATGGTGAAAGGGAAATAGGAAAGAATACGAACCTTCCTTTGAAACACCGCCGCAAACGAGAAGAAAAAAGGTTATACGAGAAAGAGAAAGCCTTGAAGGCAAACAAAAGCTCGGAGAAGGGGCCGGAAGGGAAGACCAGCGAAGTCTTTACGGAATGGGTGAAGCATCCAAATAACTAAAGGATTTCGCCTATAAAAATAAAAAGAATACGTCGAGGTTAAAAAACATCGGGAGTATGAGAGGGGGGGACATAGCGAAAGT
>Ga0179593_1810010_pt1 | contig 21947 bp, 29 predicted proteins | sample CZODoug2_1_08_16_FD_185931 | JGI IMG/M metagenome (GOLD analysis project Ga0179593, IMG submission 185931) | Vadose zone soil fungal communities from Angelo Coast Range Reserve, California, USA - CZODoug2_1_08_16fungal (PacBio error correction) | ecosystem: Environmental > Terrestrial > Soil >...
CAGCTTCTGAAGGAAGTTGCGGTTGTTGGTAACGATCGAGAAAGGCGCTACTAAAAGGAGGCAATTGAGGAGAGAAAGAGGAGAACCGGCCGCGTGCAAGGAGGAGATGCTGTCGACGCACTCCTCGAGAAGGATCCCCGCCGGCACGCTCTAAAAAATAACCAAAGTACGCGCTATGAGAAAGAAGGAGCGCTTAAAAAGCCGACACGGAAGAGGAGGAGGAAGTGGGGAGGGGGGAGGAAGGCTATGTCCGGAACTATACCGGGCAATCTCGGAACCTTCAGTCGGCCATCCCTCAGAATGCTGTAAAAAGGAAAAAGAGGTCGGCTAATCCAGTCCAGTTAGTGGAGGAAATTTTGCGAGTTGCCCGTAAAAAGGGGGGGATTCCACGGAAAAGGGAGAAGGAGGAATCGCGCGCCCTTACGACGGAGCGCGGGAAGTCTTTCATCGGTAGCTGGAGAAAAATGCCAACTCCGATTCCCAGATGGAGAACGCAGCTGATATTCCAGACCAAGGGACGCAAAGTAGGATTAGGGAAGTGGTAAGACACTGAATCCCATGCCAACATGGGAGTAGAACGGAAGAGAAGAATGAGGTGCTTACTGACGAGGTACCAATGGTTGGTGGTGTTGGTGGAAGCGTGTCAAACTAAGAAGAGGATACTGGGATACTTCCAACTTGAAAATTGATGTCCTTTAAAAGGATCAGCATCGGGAGGAAAGGGGGGAAAGTCATGTGAAAAAGGTGGTCCAGCAGAAAGGGGAAGAGTGCGTACCATGTGAACTAAATGTGCCGGCCGGGCCTTACAGGCAAGATCCAGCCGATCACACAAAAAAAAAATAACGGCATGCATGTCTAGGGGTTGAAGGGTTCATCAAAGCACCAGGGGAACAGCATCAAAGTAAGAGGAAGACAGAATTGTGAAAGGGCTCCGCCGCGTTAATCAAAAAGGAACATGATGGTCGCTCACGAAACACATGGTGGCGTGAAGGGCAGCAAAGGGTCATCTAGACTAGAGGGCCTCTGGGCTCACAGGCAAGTGGAGAAAAGCAAGGCACCTGACTGGAGGGACAAAGACACTATTGGCAGGGGGGGCCTCAAGGTGCAGAAACAAAAAGGAGCCTGAATGGAGGAGAACTACCTCACATCAACTACAGCAGGAAAGGGCGGACCTGTCATCGGAACAGAAACCAGAGTGTTTCAGCGGAGGGGAAGGTGACCAGCGTTGTAAAATCTCCTCAAGGAGAAAAGGTGACCAGGAGTCGGTGGAAGGAGGGCCTTTGGGGGGGGGCAATGTATGGGACGCGATCAATAAGGGGAGGAAACCCAGCTTTGCCGATCAAAAAACCACAAGAGATCACTACCACGGGGAAAAAGGATCGTAAAAACAGTCCCGTCCGGGCGACAGAATTGTGGAAGGTCAGCAAGTACACTTCCTACGGCGGGAAAAAAAAGGGAAAGTAAAGATCGCTGTAAAAGAAGTCGTACTTACGCGAACAGGAGGTCGCAGGTCAGGCCAGAGAATAACACCTGGGGCCCCTGACTTATTCTGAAAAAACAGCGCGGGAGGGAAAGGGACCGAGATAGAAAACGGGAAGGGAAAAACCTCGAAGTCCTTTCGCATGGGGGTTTTTCGGGGATCACGGAGACAGGAAACGGAAGGAAACCCTGACGAAAATACGTTTGAGCCGACACCCTTGTGAATACACATGGGGAAAAGGAGCCCACCCCGAAACGCAACCCCCAAGAGGCGGCCGCGACAAAAGTGTCTGCGTAGAGGAAAAGGGAACAATAAGGACATTAGGGTCACAAAAAGGGGAAAAGAAAGAAGAAGAAGGGACCGAAGAGTGGGAGTCCGCTCCTCCCGAAAAAGAACATAAAGTGCCTGCTGTCCTCGGGCCCGACACGCCTACCAAAGGGAAGGTGCGAAGCATAGCCGGCGTCAAATACAAACGGACGGGCAAAGTATACCAGGTAGGTTGTCTTATCAAGAAAGAAGGAAAGGGGCTTTTCTTCATTTGCGCAGCGAGTAATAAATTCTCGCGGGGAAGAGACTGCAACGGCAATACCAGCGAGGTCATAAAGAGGGCCGTACTCTCATAACGGGACCGGCATCAGCGAGCAAGGAAATAAGGAACACTGCAACCGTTAAATACACTCTCAAAGGGTGGGAGTCCCGATCAGGTGATCTTCAAACGGGGGAAGGGAAAAAGGGAAACCAGCACAGAGAGGGAGAAAGAAAGGAACTTCGCCATCGAAAAGGAGAAACATGGCGCAGGCGTGCAGTAAAGCCGAGACGCGGAAGAGCGGGCAGGAAAGTGACGTTGGCAATACGCCTGATTCAGAAGGGGGGATGGACTCGCGACTATTCTGACTTAGACTATCTGCCCTGAAAAACCCCCTATTTCTGAATGTAGAGGGAGAGTGAGGGCTGTAGCAGGCTGAGAAGATGACATTAGTCACGACGAAGAGCCGGTCGTACTCTTCCATCCGCTTTAGGGAGAGCTGCCACATGCCAGGGGGGGACAACAGCAATATAGTCTTCAGAATGGAAAGAAGTGCAGGGCGTACAGGGAACAGGCAACAGGTCCATCTTGCAGCTGGCGGACATTCGACACTGAGGAAAAGTGGAGTCTCGAACCGAATGGGATCCAAGGTCGCGGTGTCGCGAATGCGTCAAGTAGTGTAGGTTTCCGCTAAGCAAGCAAAATTGCGCAAGCGCACCATCACAAGTCATATAAACGAAATAGGCATCGCGGCAACGCATAGGAGATGAAAGTGGCTTGATAAAACGGTATGTTTGGGAACGCCTAAGGTCGCATACGGAGAGCCTAGCCTGAAAAAAAAAAAAAAAAGACAGATTATGATTATGAAAAATAGAGAGGAGAGCGGTCCATCTCGCGATCCGGAGAAAATCGTCCAACCTTAAATAAGATCTAAGGAATCACCTCGATTCTTGTTGAAGAGATGTCCTTACTACTGACTTCGTAGAGGGACACCGGAAGGGCAAGGGGGACAGCAGGGGAAATTGGGACGCATGACAACGAATCCTTGACATTCGCGAAGGGTTAAAAAGGGGAAAATCGCGGATAAACGCGTGACCGATAGTCGAACTTGTCGCAAGCTGCACCGCTAGAGAAAATGGCACTTGATTTGACTTAACGTGGCGATGACTTGCCTAATAAGAAAAGGAAAGAGAGGGGAAATGGGGGAGAACATAGTACAGAAACTGGAAAGATCCTCTGAGAGCAAGGAGGAGGGAGGCACCTGTTTCAGGAGATGTTCCGCAGCTTCGCCGCCTATCAAAACAAAGATCGCAGAAATCGGGGGTAAAGGCGACAAGGAAACAAAATGAGGTGCAACTCATACAACGTCGCAGAATCAATAAAAGACTGAATCCTTAGACTTGGAAGAAATAGGAATAGCATAACTCTCTAGATAGAACTAGTCACTCCCTCGACGGGGTGCGAGTGGCGCAGCCCCATGAGCCAGACACTCTGTTCGGGCCGTGAGGGGCACCAGCGGTCACGTGTCGCATATCCTTTGAAAAAAAACAAGAAGAGGGAGTATGGATAAAGTAAATGACACGGGGGAAAAAGGTTCTCGGAGAAAGCTGTCTCGGCCAAGGGGGTGAAAAAGTGGGCTCTTTTCTTGCCGTGGGAAAAGGAAGGCTTCTTCGCGGCGCAAGAGCTGCCGGGCCAAAGGCCAGGGGATCACCGATTGAAAAAGGGGAAAGGGGGGCATGGACGCCCAAGACACTTTACCTGCGAAAGAGGGGAAAGCGGATGCTGGATGCCTAGCCTGCGTGTCTTGCATGGTCCCAGGGACGATCCTGATTCGAACAAGGCTGATAAATCTCCTCTACGAGGGATCCGGGTGAGAGGAAGGGGGGGTCGAGGGGGACCGAGGTCACATCACGGCGGCCCGACAGCTCGCCAAGGGGAAGAGGGCACCAGGGTTTTTAGGTAACGGACAGCAGTTTTTAACTTGAAAAGAATTACAGTAACTGCGAAAGGGGGGGGAGTGGGGATCATCGATGGCCTTTCCCCAACTTCGAATACTCGGGGTGTATGGTGCTTTTCTGGGGAAGGAAGGTAATCGCGTCCGCTTCACGTTGGCCGAAGAAGATCTTCTGATACTTGTTGCAGCGCCCGGAGAATGTGCTTCTTCCTTCGACAGGGAAAAGAGAAGACGGACTTAAGATGGGGAGTACGAAAGTGACGTGGGGGACCTAATGTCGGGAAAATCTCGGGGGGAAAGATAGAGGTTGTCGGACCTTCTAGATAGCGTCCCATACAAGAAGCGATATTTCCAAACTGGAGGAAATACGGAAAAAAAATAATGAGTAGCAGGCTTGTAAGAGAAGGGCCGAACGTTGAACACGAAGGGGGGGGGGCTTTGGAGGTCCGATCTTGAAAACTCAATGAAAGGGTGTCGATGACAACTTGTACTTCTGCTGAGAAAATTGAGAAGGCTGGCCATTCAAGGAGGTAGGGTGGGGGGAGAGGGCGAGGAAAGTGCAACACAACCAATGCCACGGGAGATGCCACGAAAGGGAGGGGGGGGTTATATCTAGCCCAAAGGGCTGAGGAAATTCGAGCTGCCCAAGCGAGAGAGGTTTGCGATTTTAAAAAAAAGAAAAAAGTTAGAGAGAGGACACAAACAATAATATGTGCAAGATAGCGTGCGAAATCATGGGGCAGATCAACAGTCGGAGGAGCACTGAAAAAAAAGTCTGCGATAGTGCCGTGCGAGTGAAGTGTTTTCTATGACCCCAAAGAGAACAACCTTCGATAAAAATGCGGTGTGATCGAAGGGATCAAGCCCTTTTCAGACCTGCTTGGGAAGAGAGAGATCACATTTCTCACAGGGGGCAATTAACTGGTGCTGAATTTTGCAACAGGAGAAAATACCGCAAAAGAATTCAATGCTGGGCGGCATTCCAAGCACCACACATAAGGGGAGAACAGATGCGGGTTACAATCGAGAAATACGAAGATGACTCCACCACAAAGAGGAGTGTCAGACAAGCAGAGGACCCAAGAATTTGGAAGAGGGCGCTCATCTCGGGATGGGGGTGCTAGAGGAAAGAAAGAAAAGGGATTGACCTGGTGGACAGGGGAGCACTCGCCACACTAGAACTTTGGGCGAAGAAGGGAAACCAAGGGCGACTTCTGGGGGGAATGAAAGGGGGGACAAATGGAACGGGAGGAGGAAAATTCCCAGCGACGAGCCACCGCTCAAGAGCCCAGTTTCGACTGAACTGATGCGTACCAGGATCCTGAAAAATGTTCAGGCACTCGAGATATTGAGGTGAAGGACGGAATCGGCAGAGAGACGAGCACGGGGTAAAGATATATCAAGACGAAGAAAAGGCCAGTAGGATGAAATACTGAAACCCAGGCATGGATAAAAAAGAAAAAAAAATTGCGATTGCACGGAGGATGAAATAATTGCCGATTCGTCCGGAAAAACATCCAAAGGTAAGAGATGCCGAACGTGTCGTAAACTCAGGCTCCATCAATTATCTCCATCTCGGGAACTTTTTGGGATTCAAAGAAGAAGGGTCGTAAGGAATAGCGGCGGGTACAGCATGGTCGTAGGGGGAGACCAGACACCAATGAATCTCAAGGGAACAGTGCCTTCAAGAGAGGGAGAAAACACCAGTTATTCATAAAAGGGGAAAGGACCTTACTCTCGAAGAGAGGGAGGTGCAATCATATCTCGAAGAGCACAGACGAGGAGCCTACACAATCTGAAAGGGGGAGAAAAAAAAAAATTAAAAAAATGGAATCTAGCAATCATACAAACAGAAAGAGAAAGGAAATTAATTTAAAAAATAGATAGAACAGGAACAGCGTACATGGGGAAGGCTATGCTGTTTCTGGGGGATCAAATGATGATATAGGGGAAAGGGAGCGCTAAGCTCACACGTGAGGGGCACCTGATAGACTCCAAGACGGAGGGGCCATTCTGCGGGCCAGGACATATTGTGGCGGTCGAGACATCACTCCCGCGCCGGAATTGTCCCCCTCCGGGGAAAAGGCTCGTCCCCGAAGGCATGCAAGAAAGGAGGAGAGCGCGCGAAGAGGTCAAAAATAAGGAGGGGGATTTAAGGCCGAAACACGGCTGCGGGGGGAAGAAAAAATGTCTGCGTCTGCTATGAAAAGGGCTACAAATCCTGTCATCTAAATCGCTTCATCAAAAAAACCGAGCTCAGGGGTAGGGGATGTAAAGGAGGAAAAAGAAATGGGGAAAGGGGCTATGAATCCAGAAAAAACCTTTCTTGATTGGGCCGATCATAGGCCTAATAAAACGGGGGGGAAATGAACTAAGAGATAAACCTTAGGAGGAGAGGGCATGCAGAGAAAGTGACGCATAACCGAACGGGGGGGGGAGAAGCGGGTGCTGCAATTATCGAGAAAAGGTTTTTCGAGTGGAAAAAAATAGCCCTCACCTATGAAGGGGTAAGATATTCACGAGAACTTTAAGTACGAAACCTGAAAGGACACACAAAAGTTTTATTAGAAAAAAAGAAAAGGAGGAACGAAGAAGTCCCACACCTCTCAGGGGGGAGGGGTCAATCTAACAACGTAAAGGGGGAGTCTGAGGATTACGGAAAAATTGAAAGGAACTCGACAATATCAAAAAGGGGGGGACAGGTTCACAAAAAAAAAGATAATGGATGATGGTGTCGGCAGAGGGATCGGAAGAAGATTGCATCTTTCCAATTGTTTTGGGAGTGAATTGCCGGGGAAGGGGGATGGATCATAGAAGGGGAAGGAAATACTGGTGGGAAAATTAGGGAGGGGGGGGGTAAATTGGGGGATAATAACAAAAGGTGTATGGCCAGACCGAAAAAAATTGTAGCGACCAAAGGGGGTAGGACAGAGCCGATAAAATAATGGGGGGAAGCGAAGGGGACCTGAAAGCAGGGGACTGAGTCTCAGGTAAACAGCCGAGCGACAGACACAAAAGGTATAAGGGCAGGGCAAAAAAGATGGGAGAAGAGTAGGGGGGAGGGAGAAAGGGGGGGGGGTCTGCATCCATGTTAGAGAACGGTAGATATGGAAAAAACGGGATACGTGCGCGCACACGCATGGCACAAGCGTGCAAAACGAAAAAAAAGAGACGAGACGGATCAAAAGGGGGGTTAAGGGCGCGGTGACGCGGGGGAGGGTGACTACCTTCCCAAAAAAAGAAAAAAAAGAGGAAAAAGAAAGGAGGGGAGAGGAGAGCTATCAAACAAAAGGGAGAAGAAATGGAAAAGAGTAGAAAGTGCTGCGTCGGAACGAGGAAGAGTTTTAAGATGATCGGTAAAACGTAGAACGATACTCGAAAGAAGTCAGGAAAAAAATTGGAGAAAGGAGAACACTAGAAGAACTGATTTTTCTCTGAACCACTACATAAAAAGGGAGGGGGAGGGGAAGGCGGAAATGAAAGGAATTCAACAACTAGGTCCATTTGAAAATGAATTTGGAGGGGTAGTCCCCCCTAGACAGGGGCTGATGGGATCCTCTCAGTTTCATCCGGTTACGACGGTCGGGGGAGGCGCATACAAGTAAGGAGAAGACGGAGGACAGACCGGTGGTTTGTACGTGAGAGAATCAGCATAGACGCACGGTTGGCCCTGTCTAGAGTCCATAAGGTTTTCTTGGTGTCGCCTCCCATCGGAAGATATGACAACAGAATGAGGGGGGGGACAGGAGGTGTCACAAAATTATGCAGATGGGAAAAAAAGAGGGGTAAAAAGAGACAAAGCAGCAAGAGGTACCAGCCGGACACCAGGTGGCTACACCAACAGCTTTGAGGAAGAAGAAAGGAAAAAGAAGGGAGGGGACACAATCAAAATTAAAAAAGGGGTTCACCAGGGGGGGGTTAATACAACTTAGAATGGCTCTACGGAAAGGGGCTCTGATCTCAAAGCTTCTTTTCCTCAGGGGGGGGAATCACAAATGAGTGGGTGTGGTTGGGTGAAAGAGCAGGGAAGTGGAAAAACGGAAAAGTAAAGGATATATGTTGCGAGCACAGAAGGGGAAGGGACAAAAAACCCAGCGTGAAAAAAGAGCGCCCCTATATCACGAAGAAAAGTGGCAAGCGCCACGCAGTAGGAACTGACAGGAACACCTTTCTCGTCGAGCCTGGGGGGGGAGGGTCATAGGGGGGAGGGTCCACACAAAAGGGGAAACAAGGGAGTGTCGAATGGGGCGGAAAAGTTATCAGGGGAGATCGCAGTCGGCAAAGGGGTCAGTACGGAAGTCATGACTCGAAGAAAAAAACAGATACAATATCAGGGACAAGGCCAAGACCATAACCAGGAGAAAAGAAGAGTCGAGTCGGCGGGACCGAGGAAAGAGAGACTTGTAAGGACGATCCCGGAAAACCTCTCGCTGAATGATGCGCATTTAGGGATACGTTCTCATACACTACTGGGGGGGGAGAACTACAGTGGGAATGTGACCTAAAGGAAGGGGGGCAGTGACATGGGCGAAAAAGGGGAGAAGGGCCTGATAATAAGAAGAACAAAAACCGCAAAGGGAAGACGAAAAACAAGAAATAAAGATAACCCGAGACAGGAGGTGCGGGATTCTCTTAAGAAAAGGGGGGACAAGCATCTGCTTTCCGAAAAAGAAGAATAAGGAAAAAGATTGCCGTCAGCAAGACCGCTCATACAGAAGGACTGGTCAGACGTGCCGAGCCGGGTCAAGGAAAAAGGAGCCAAAATCATGGGACAACGTTTCGTAACCTTTTGAAAAGGGCACAGGGAGTGCGCGAGCACACTGCTGATAAAAGCAATGAAGGGGAGAAAGGAAGATAAGGTCATCGACCCAAAGTGGGTACCAGATCACATAATCTCTTCTCCGGAAAAAAGGCGAGCCGAAGGAGCCATTCACCCTTTAACTGCTCTCATAAACGGGGAGGGCAGAAAGCATTAATCTAGCAAAAGTGAGAAAAATGTATGAAAAGGAAGAGCAAGCAAGTGAGTAGGGTGAATGCTAAAAGTCGAGTAGGGGCAAGAGCAATGCAAGTAGACCCTTCGCGGGCTTGGCAGTGGAAGCCCTGAGAGCTGCGGGACCACAGGAAATGACGCAATCGTCCTGATAGGAGGGGCACTGGAGTTTATGAGGGAAGAGAGCCGGTCCTATCGTACCAGGAGGAGAAGCTGCCAGGTAACAAAGGGAAGAGGAGCCCTATTTCGAGAGGAAAGGAGTCTACTCTCGAGAAAAGGGATAATATGGGGCCTTCTGCAAAGGGGACAAAGTCTGAAGAAAGCAACGGGACGAAGGGAGGACAGAGAGAAAGAATACTTCAAAAGGCCAGGATGGGGGCACGTATGGGAGAAGACGCAGACAGTGCTCCCGGTAATTGCCGTAAGGTAGGAGGTCTATCCCTCAAGGGACGAACGTCCCATCCAGTGTACCGGAGGGAGGGGAAGGAGAGAAGAGGGATCCTGCAAATGCCAAAAATTGGGGGTGCGCTTTCTACAGGGGAGAAAGGGAAAAAGGGAAGAACTTCTCTGAGGGGTTGTGTCATAAGCATAGGCGGCCTGGGAATCCTTTGAAGGAAAGGCATAACATGCGTCGGGGGGGAGGGGAAAACGAACGCCGACAATGGCGGAACCTTCCAGGGAGGAAGTCGCAAAAAAACGGACAGTCACTAAATATGTAATTCTCGACATGAGCAAAAAGGAGGAGGGTTGCCGTATCTGGATAAGAAGGGTTGCAAGCCAAGGGAAAAGAAAATTAAAATGGGTCAATGCTAAAAAGAAAAGTATTAGAAGGAAAAAAGGGAGAAGAGAGGCCAATCCTCTGCTGAGAAAATTCTTCTTCACAGGACTAGAACTATCCATCAATTCAAAAAAAGGGAGGAAATGCGTTTGCAACTGTGCAGCCTGGGGGAGAGAGGTGTTAACATGTCGTGAAATGGGAAAAGACGGTGGGAGTCGGGATCATGGTGAGTGTCAGGGCACGGGGTTGCACAAAGGGAAGGACATTTGACTCAGTCAAGAATATACTAACTCGATGTAGGGAACAATACGGGGAATCTCCTACATGAAAAAAAGGGAGACACGAAATAATTGTCGGGGAAAAAAGGGAATGACACGCCCTAATCTGGAAGTGCCATTTATTGTGGAAACGTGGACCTTTTGCGAGAATAATCTTCACTTACCTGGGGGTGGTCTGAATCAGGAAAAGCATGGAAGAAGAACAGCTGAGGCTTCTTCGAAGGAAAAGCAGTGGTTCAAGGAAGAGGCACGTCCGCCGCGGGGCAACGGCCTATCTAGAGAGGGGTGCACGAATTCAGAAATATGGGGAGTGGGCAATAGCCATACATACGTTAATAAAAGGAGGCTCTCTTAACAAAAAAAACAAACCAATTAAAGGAAAGGAAGAAGAAATAAAGAAGCTGTGGCAAGCTGACGGGAGCGAGCCTCGTCAGAGGCGGAGCCGTTTTTTAGGAGGAGGCGTCAACCTCGGGAAGGGGAGGACGGTGAGGGGCGGAAAGGGGGCCAGGGGAAAAACCAAACACCTATGATGGGAAATAGTGGCACAAGAAAAATCTGTTTCTTGGGAAAGTAGCGCAGCATCACTTTGAGAAGCAACTATTACTGAACTATAGAAAAAAAAGTGATAACGGGGAGATAATGTGGGCAAGGGTGCAGCAAAAACACAGAGGGGAGAGAAGCGAGGGGGCAGAGTGCCCGTGGGGACCCGTCGGACCAATGGGTTCTTGAGATAGGGATTCACTCAACTTCGGGGAGGCAGCTCACTAAGAGGGGCATGCATACCCAAATGCGGAACGGAGAATTGAGTGGGAAGAAAGATCCATGCATACACCCATTATCGGCACTAGTTGCCGATTCGAATTTGAGGAAGGGGGGTTTTTAGTGGCAGTGGTATTGAAAAGACCTTCCGGATGGGGAAAGTCCAGGCAAGGGGAAGTGCCCTGTATGAAGGGGAACGGTAAAATGGCAAACATGGGAATGAGGTCTACCTCTATACCTAGTTTGTAATCAATAAACTGTTGCGGGGGGGACAGCAAGAGGGCGGCTCCTCTGCAAGCACAAGAAAGGAATGTAACAGATATAAAAAGGTGTGGTGAGATGTAAACGAGTACGTAGTTGGGAATAAAAGAGAACCATAACATGCGAAAGGGAGAATGTGGGGTCAAAGGCTGCCGGGGGGGTAAAAAAGGGGGAAATAGCCGAAGGAGAAAAGGGTACGGGAAGAAGAAAAAATGCCGCTGCGAAGCTAAGAGTGATGGGGAAATATTTTCCAGACTTGATCTGGTATTTCGCGAAGCTGTCGAATCGTTGGCGCGACGGGGGAAACGTACGGGAGGATGAAAAGTTGGAGAGGGGAAAAGGGAGTTGCTAGATGACGGGGATCTACATGCGGTGAAGGGATAGGCAATATAGTTTAACTTACTGCGGGGGGTGCCACGGGGGTGGTGGGTATCTCGGTGTTGTAAGAAAAAGAGAACCAAAGCTGGGTCGAAGAAAGTGGAGAGGAGGGGAAGTAAGGAGGGATTGGGGGTCCCAACGGTGGGAAAGAAGGAAAAAACAGAAGCAGGGAAGAGAGCTTGTGCAGGAGATGCGAGGCAAGGGGGAAAATGACTTTAATAAAGAAAAAAGCTATGTGAAAGGCGGAGAAGTAAAGAAAAAGGAAAAGAAAAAAAAAGGGGAATAGGGTCACTCTGGATGGGGAAACGAAAATAATTAGAAGGGGAACCATTCTGAGAAAGAAGATGACGAAAAAAAGAGTCTTCTTAAGGGGAGGGAGGAAAAAAGGATGTGAGAAAAAAAGAGTGAGGAAGAGGGTATGAAGCGAGGTAAAACAACGGAAGCGCGGTGTGGGGGAATTTTGCGAGTAAGGGAGCGAAAAGAAACAGAAGAAGGGAGGGTAGGCGGCGGGCATCAAGAACAAAAAGGAAGGAAGAAACAAAAGAAGGAGGGGAGGAAGAGGGGGTGCGAGAGAAACTAGGACCACTAGCAGGAATTAGTAGGAAAAGGTGAAGGGGGGAGGGGAAGAGGAAAAAAGAGTACGAAAAAAATCGGGGTCCAATCGAGCTTTAAATTTGGTTAAGGAAAGGAGGAGGGGAGAAGGAAAACCCCAAGAAGTCAAAAGTTCAGAACAATCAGGGGAGATGAAAGGCGACCAAAAAATGTGGGCAGGAAGAGTGACAACGCGGAAGGGGCTGCGGGACGGGGCCATTCACGAAAAATAGAGAGAGACATATCGAGAGTGACCTGGGATTAAGAACTAGTAACACAATGGTGTGAGGGAGAAAAAAAGGGGGAGGAAAAAGAGAACAAATAAAAAAAAAAACGGCTGGAATGTTGGTAAACGCTAGAGAAAAGAAAAGGTGGTAACAAAGAAAGAGTCGTATTCGGGGAAAGGAGGGTGAAGAAGAAATGAGGCACTGGTCGGGATTAGCATGAGACGAAAAGTCGGTTAGGAATAAGAGAATGTTAGACAAGGGAAGAGTGGATGGGGCGGGAAAAAGCTGAGGGTGGTGATTCAACAAGTGAGGGCTGGAGAAAAGTGACACTTGCAGGGGGAGTGGGTAGGAGGAGGTAGGGGAAGGAGATGCCCAAGTGGGGGGGTGAAGTATACAAATTCCGAGAAAATACCTCCAGAACGGGTATGCTGGCAGTAAAGAAGGGTACAGGGTCACCAAAAAAAAGATCAGAAGGGTAGAGGTAGAGGGAAGGAGCCGGTGGGAATCTGGGACAGGAAGTCGAAACGACCAAAAGGTCTGAGACACGGGGCCGGCCCACGGAACATAAGAATTCGGAGGAGGAATGCATGACGACGGTTTAAAATAAGAAAGGACCCGCGAGGTCAATGTGAGAAAAGTCTCAAATAAAGGAATCAACATAAATCATGATTCCAGAACACAATCACAAAAGAAAGGGGGAAGCTTGGGAGGGGAGTGGGGGGCGCCAATCCAGAACGGAAAGCCAACTTTTTGCAAGGGGGAAAAAGGCCAATGTTCTTCCAGCGAAATCTTGGACTAAGGAAGAATAAAGGAAGGCAAGGCTCAGTAAGGAAAAAAGGGGAAAAGTGGGATGTAGGGGAGCAAGCCGACCCTGCACGGGCATATACTTAACGAAGGCGGGGTGCTGATACTTCGGGACAGGGGAAGGGCTGCAGGGTCCTAAGAACCGGGTTGTAGAAGGAAAAAGCGAGAGTAAGAAGGGATCACGTTTCATAGTTAGGCTAATAAGGGAGTGGACAGGACACACAGTGGGGGGCAGGAGGCGGGACAGGGGAAGGGGTGCCGTAGGAAAAAACTACAAAAGGGAGGGAGGGCAGTACACAGAGTAATTGAAAAGGGTAAGGGGGGAGTTTCTGCTGGAAGGTGGTCTCAATGAGAGGGGGGGGATCGTAGGGGAGAAGATTAAAACGCTGGGGGAGGAGGGGAAGGGGGGGTGGAAAAAACAAGCCGAAGCTACAATCTCGGGGAGTGATCCGAAAGGAGAGAAGAGGAGGGGGGAGAGACTGGAGGAAGAGAAGCGGGGTAGGAGAAATAGGAAGGAAAAGGAGGGAAGGATGGGTCCACTAAGGGGCGCGTACTGGATCGCTGGAAAAGGTACATGGGTGCGAGCTCATCGCCGGATACCAGGCGTTACGCTTTTTGGTAACGCTAATGTGAATGACGCACCGGACCTAAGAACCTCGTGCGCGGCATCTGTGCACATACCCATGGTGGTATAATTTAAATGAATTGATGCATCGAGGTGACCTATCAAAAAAGAACTGCCTGATCGGCACCAAGGAATAGGGAAACGACGGTGATGCCCAGCATGAGCCTGCCTCCAGGAAGGTTTTCGGGGTTGCGACCCGCTGAATGTAGTCTGTATCGTCAGGATTAGATACAGGAACGCGATGGTGTGGCCTTACCTGAATATAATATAGAAGATCGAGATGCCTATTAAAGACAGCCATTCATGAACCATCGGGTTTGAAGATGCCCTGCAAAGAAAAGGAATAGAAATAATACTGTCTTCATAAATGCGGAATTTCCGAGTAAGCGACGCAAGATCAAAAAAGGGGAATAGAAAGAAACATCAGAAGGGAGGGGGAAGGAAAATCCAGACACAATTCTCTCCCTGAGAGCTGGGACGTGTCCTTGAGGGGTCACCCCTTCTCAGAGGAACGATTTGGGGGAAAGTGGAGGGGGGGAAAACGTGAATATGGGGAAAAGAAAGTCCAGTAAGGGGAAAAGGGAGGGAGAAAGAGGAAAGGGAGAAGAAAAGATGAACGAATTGAGAATAAAGATAGAGAAAACGGGAAGCGAGAGATAGGTGCTCCGGGTCGAATGTGCTCATGGCCTGAGGCAGAAAATCTCCTGGTAGTGTAAAGCAGGGGAATGTCCTCCGCCGGAAAAAACTCGATTTGGAAGGCATGAACGAAAAGAAAAAAAAGTTCATCACGGTGAGGAATAAGGCTCTTCCCCAAATCAACATCACTCTCAAGACGGAAAGGGGACAGAGTAGGAGCAAGACTTCCATCGGGGGAGGGGAAGGGGAAGGGAGAAAAACAATATGGCGATCATTCAAACAAGGAAGCTCGCACAACACGGAGGAGGGGGGATCGACAGAAATTATCTCTATCAGGGAAGGAGACGGGATCCTAAATAAATCGTTAATACTGGTTTGAAAAGCAAGGGATGACTACATATTGTCCTAAAAAAAAGGCCCTACAGTGTGAGATAAAAAAATGAAGTCGGACAAATCCATGACTGGGGGGGGCGACATGGGATAAAATGCGTCCGAGCTAAACGTCTTTGACACAGTCTTTGCTAACTCAATCCGCGGTCGGGGGGGGGGGAGGAGTTTCCGCGGAAGTCAACTCAGAGGGGGAGCACTCCATAAAACTGATCGAAGAAAAAGGAAAAAGTCATTGGGGGGGGGAAATAGGACCTACACGATCATCTTTCAGAGGGTAGCAGGAAGAGCGGGTTAAAAAAAAGGAGAGGAAAAAACTGACTAGAAGAAAATACACCGGACTCACTGGGGGGGAATCTGCATAACGCCAAGTTCTTTTGGAAGAAAGTGACGTTTTCGCTATAGTCCAGGAGTCCGTGAGGAAGAGAGATTGGTTGGCCTAGAAAAAGGCAGGCACACGGAGGAGAAATAAGAGGGAAAGGGATGAGCAGGGCAACATTAAAGAGGAGCCTTCCGCGGGATCTGAACGTGAAACGAACAGTCTCGAAAACGTGCAGCTTGAAAAAGATTGAAGAGAAAAAACGCAGAACGGGAACAAGGGGGAGATGATCAAAGAAGAGGGGGGATTGGGGAGGGGGGTGCAGAAAGGGGCAGGCCCAATTGTTCATGGTGGTGTTTGATTAAAGACAGCAAATGGAAGCGTCGGGGCAATAAAAAAAGCAAAAGATGAGGGGGGGGGGGGTGGAGGGATGGGAAAGCTAAGGAAGGGGGAAGAAACGGGTACGAGCAACGGTTCCGGAATGGAGTGGCTTACAGACAGCAAAACAGTAGAAAAGGGCAGATAACAGTAGAGGAATAAAAAAGTATGAGGGAGATAGAAAGAATGATGTGGGAAAAAGGGCTAAGAGGAGGGGCAACGGATCTGGGGAGGAAAAGACTATAGAGAGAGAACACATAAAAACAAAGAAAGGAAGCTACGGGGAGAGGAGAGAGAGAGGGGGGGGATATGAAGGGGAGAAGATGAATTAAACCGAGGGGCATCAGCAGAGAGGATAATGTCGTTGGAACACGTTCATTTATTGCCAGAATGTTAACATCCAGAAAAGGGTGCACATGGCGAAACACGATAGGTAAAGCCACATAGGGGAGAAAAAACTCTGGACGAAGAAGAGAAATAGAAAACAGCCGATCACGGGGGGCCATACCAGAGAGGAGCGTCACGGTCAGAGGGGGAAAGGTTCACAGAGGGAGGGGGGAGCAAAGAAAGGAAAAAGGCTAGGGAAATCCTAGGCAAAAAGGGGTGTCCGGCTGCACGAATCTCGCCGAAGAAAAGATGTAGGTTAGAGGAAATTACTCGAGGAAAAGGGATTTGATGCTATAGGAAGGAAAAGACAACATTGACGGACCAAAAGAAGGGTAAAAAAAGGGGTGTAGGGTGATAGCCAAGATGTGATGGTGTACATGCAATGGTGGCGTTAGGGGGTCAGAGAGAGGTGAGTCGGTCAACTGGAGGAACCGTCTTTTAGAAACAATCGAGCAAGGGGAGAGGGATGGGATCAGGGAATCTCAATCGGAGAGGAGGGGGACGTGCCCAGTCGGGGGAAAAAACGACCGGAAGGAAACACAAGTTTGAGCCTCACACGCGCAAAGAGTGCGAAGACAAGTGTAAAGAAAAGACTAGAAGACATAAGGAAGACAGATCAAGTGCGAGAGAAAGGAAAAACTACATAAGGGAAACAACTAGGGTCCTGGAGACACGCAGAGACCGATCACAGATACGTGTTAAGATAACGCTCTGGGAAAGATCAGTGCCACAATAAGCGAAGGGGGGGGGGGGGGGGGACGGAATGCGGGGGACCGGAAAGGAAGCGGGGGGTCAGAAAAAACTTCTTCGAATTCGTCTGTTCCGGAGGAAGGCGGACGATTGGGGGGGGCCAAAGAGAAGGGGAAAGTATGGGTAAAGGAAAAAAAAGGAGGATCAGGAGAGAAATAGGAGAACGACCCAAAGGGTGGTAACCTATCTGAATGGCACCCAAAGGAAGCGGGTGGGGGACTGAGAAAAGGACCACACGGGCAACAAGAAGAAAAGTAGAAAGGACACCGGGAGTGGCCAGGGAATGCCGTTGAGGAGGCAAATCCTGAGGATAAAAACACAGGGAAGGAAAAAAGTAAGGTGACGGGACGGAAGGGTGAGAGACAAGGGGATGAAAAACCAGAGTGGATACGGGGGGGCATAATATAGGCGGGGACTGTCCAACGGGAAGTATCTTACGGCGCTAAAAAAGGGAAGGGAAGAGAGGTCAAAGGGCAATGTCAGAAGGGAGAAAGGCAAAAGATAAAAAAAAAGAACAAAACAGGATTGGGTCAATGGATGGAGGGAAAGGGAGCTTGACTCAGGGAGTTCGGCGGGGGCAAAAAGGGAAGCTAAAAGTGGGGGGAAAAAATTGTCATGAAAACCGTCGGAAGGCAGGGTGAACGTACGTTTGGAGATAAGGGGGGTCTCTAAACAACTAGGTAAGTTTACCTACAACCTGGGGAAGGGGTAGAGGCGGTCAATCTTGTAGAAAAAAAATGTGTATGCGTGACCGGTGCTCAAGGAAAAGGAGCTCACACCGGAGAGTAGGAAAAGATGGAAGGGGGCACAGATCGTCATCCGGAGAAGAGAGAAGGCCCAAAGGACAATTGCCACTAGTCCTAAAGGAAAAGGGAAGAAAGAACAATCCCTACTCATACAGCACTTGAAGCTGGATGGTTTCCGATCCTGAGGATAGAGGCTGTATTAACATCACAGGAGAGAGAAGTTGCTTCACTAGGTAGTCTGCAAGCTTAGGGAAGGAGATAAACTGCCTAAAAGTCTGGAAGAGAAGAGGGCACAATCATTAACATGGGGAAAGAAGAATGGGACCCGCTAAGAGACGGTCGTCTCTTCAAGGGGGGTAACCGAGCCCCATGGAAGGACGGCCGTTATCACTTCAGAAGTAATTGTAGCGAGAATGAGAAGAAAAGCAGTAGATATGGAAAGAGAAACGAAGCCCCAAGTAATAAGGGAAAAGGGGGGATCATGAAAAGATATTGGCTGAAGAGGGAGCCCGTCGTGCAAGTAGGGAGAGAAAAAAAAAAAGAAGAAAAGCGAGATCTAGGGGCGTGAAGGGGAAAAAGGACACAAAAGATCTAAGGGGGAAAGGAGGCAAGATTCAATCTCCTGTAAAAGAAGGAAGGAGGGGGGGATAGTTTGTATAGGGAGCTCTCCTCCAATATCGTAAGGAGGCGGTTCTAGCCGCAGCGGGGGAACCGCGTATTCAAGAAAGGAGGGAAGGCCGTGAAGCAAGGGCGGAAAAGAATAGTGGAGAAAGGCTGGCTTACTGGGAGCGTGTGGAACACGTGATCCGAAAAAGGCATACGAGGCGCATGCTTCAAAGAAGTAGGTCAACTTAGAACTAAAGAAAAGAAAGAGTATGAAAGGAGAGAAAAAGGAAAAAGGAATCGGGATAGAGAGGAGAGGATCGCCACCTGGGAAGAAGGCCGGGGTCCAGAACAATGGTTTCACTCAAACGTTGACAGCTTAAGTCACGAACCTTAGAGGGTCAACGCAAAGGAGGAATGGGAATCAACGTCGAGAACTTGTAATAAGAGGGAACAGCGCATTGGAGGAGTTCAACATTATATTTTGACACAACGGACAAGCCCCCTGGAGCAAGAAGCCGAAAGGAAAGTCGAAAAAAAAAAAGAAGGGAAGGAGCCCAGAGGCAAAACAGACATGAGGGTTGCCGTATGACTGTGGCACTTGTTTTACGCCTCCCGGTGCGTGACGTTGAAATGCAATCATCCACCAACCGACACCGGGACATGGGGGAATGAAGAAACAAAGACAGATAAGAAGCGGGATCCGCGCGGGATCAAGGGATACGGAAACCGGGATAAAACCACAATCAAGGACCTCGTATGAGTGTGGGCAGAGACGCGGTTCCTACGACAGGGGGAGTAGTTTCGGCTGTCGAGGATTTGCTTAGGCGCGTGAATAGTACAATTGAAAGACAGAAAAATCGGCGGCAGGGAAAAGGAAAATAACAATATCAGGACCCGGGACCTTTTAGGGAGGGAAAGAGCGGTCAAGTGACCGAGATTCTAACTTTCGCAATCGGGAGTGGGTCTTGCAGCGGGAGGACAAAGGGGTGTCCACTGTATTGTACAAGAAAGAGGTGGCGATTCCGCCTAAAACAGGCAACTTACACCGGAAATGAAGGGGGGTGGGAGAGGTACAGATTCATCCTGAACAAATAGGACTGGGAGATATCGATCGGGAGGGAAAAAAGCCTTCATTCAAGGGAGGAAGCAATACAGTGGGAAGGGGAGAAAGGAGGATAGACAAGCGAAAGGCAAACTGTCGGGGACAAGCAGGAAGATATCTGGAGACAGAAACATAAAGTGAAAAAGGGGAGGGAGAAGAAGGAAGAAAATAAAGGGGGAAAGAGTAAAGGGGAAACACAGAAGGGGGAAGGGCGCTCGCGGGCGGAGCGACCCTTCCATGGTTCTTCCTCCGAGGAATCAATGCGTTCTCACTCTCAAGGGAAAGGTGGTGGGTGGTGAAACTAAAAACAAAGGGAAGGAACCCCTCAGGGAAAATACTTGGGACGATGGAGGAAGGAAGGGGGGGAACATCGCACCAAAGAGATGGTGATTGCCAGAGGTAGGGGCCTTGATTAAAAAAACAAATCAAGGACCTGATACGTGTCGGAAAATCAAGAGTTAAGAAGAAGGGGCTACTCGAGAGGAGGGAAAAAAAAAAACCGGATAATAGGACGATTAGGCGGACAAGAATGGAGGGCAACCTAACGTCAATTGTATCTTAAAAAAGTGTCGACAATAGAAAAAAAAGGACTGTCTTAGAAAACGAAGGGAAAGGGAAAGTAAGAGAAAAGAGCAAGGGGCAGCCAAAGTGGGCCTTGAAGAGAAAGGGAATCCGCCCAGGCATCAGTGTTGCCTGTCGACGTTCTGGAAGTCTAATGATGCTGCCCAAGAAACCTGCGGCTGTGCATGAAAACAGGAAGGGTCAGCCAGACAAGGAGGTACGATCGGTAGGGGGGGGAGGGACGATGCGAGGGGTGAGAAGAAATCGTGTTAATCTGGAGAACGAAGATCGGGTCACCAGCTCTCCTATTTCCTGAAGGGATGTATGTAAACGAGTCGGGGTGGTGCGTTAACTAGAGACCATAACTAAGAAGGAGTGGTCGGGAAAAAACTCCGAGAGAGAAACCGGGCCTGAAAAAGAGAGGGAGAAAAAGCTACTGAATGATTGGGGAAGGGGGGTCTGGCCTTCGGTAATCTATGTTTTGAAACAGTCGCAACAGCGTAAATGGAAAAAGGCGACAGCCGTCAAATACTTGAGTGGAGGGGAGAAGCTCCGTAGAAGTGCTTGCTATCAAATAACATTCAGGGAAAGGTGGGCCGGACTTGATGGGGGGTGGTACGACTGCGACGGAGGAATCAAAATGAGAAAACAGGGGAATAGTCAGAGAAAAAGAGGACGGATGGAATGCGTGGTCAGTCTTGACCAAGTAAAAGAAAAATGTTGAACACAAAGGAGCACATACTCCTTGAGAATCATCGGGGGTGGTAGTACCGTCGAAGGCGAGGTATTCCCACAGCTGGGCGCCTGAAAAGGATGGGGAGACACATCGGAGGGAGGGAATGACGGGAGGAAACGGGAAAAAAAAAGGGGGGGGAAGTGAGAGAATCGATGCAATAGGGGTGAAGAGTGTGATGGAAGAAGCCTATCGAGTCTCCTTTAAGGGGCATATAGGTCGCTTTAGGAAGGGAGGAAACCATAATCAAAAAAAGCCACAGACATAAGGAAGAGGAACGCGATTAGCGAAAGAACGAGCGACAAAAAAAAAAAAAAACGACTGTGACAGCTGATAGATCCCGAAGGGCAATTAAACCAAGAGAACATGGGGGCCCTAAAATTGGGGGAGACGGAAAGGGACATTCATTTGGTCAAAGGGGCGGAAAAGGAGCCAAAAAAAAAAGAGGAAGGAAGATCCAAGGTCGCAGAAGAGACCCGGATTCACCATCTGAGTCGTTCGATAGAGAAGGATGTGCGCTTATGCGAAGTGAGGGTAAATTTCGGGGATGACCAAAGCTAGCTTAGCCGAGGGGATCAGAGGGGAGTGATGGAAAAAAGGTAACAGAAAGGCAACTGGGACTAGCCTGTCGCGGAGAATGGGGGCGCCCATGCCAAAGGGATAATTTCTTTAATTTTGAAAAAATGAAGGGAAAAATTCCCTACAGGAAGGGAACCTCCTTATAAAGGCACGGCATGAAAGGCAAGGGGCGGAGGCCAATGTAGGAAAAGGGGCGCTCACGAACATGGCAAAAAAGAAAGAACAAAAAAACCATGGATGTCAGACTGTAAGAAGTAGCCCATCATTTAAGCCGACGGAGGTAGGTGAATAACGTTGGGGGGGCCAGTAAAACCATCCACCATTAAAAGAAAAAGAAGGGGAGCCTTTAGGGGAAGTAAGGTCGGACGGACTCAACTTCGAAGGAGGAGTGTTTGCGAGAAGAAATATGCCCAAGCTTCTTTAAAAGAGTAATGGGTGGGGGCAGAAGAAAAAGAGATGCATGGGGTCATGGGATGGGGTAAGGCAAATGGATGCGAACGTCATGGGAGAACAAACGTGAAGATAAGAACTAAAAGGGCCAGAAGAGAACCATGGCGGTGAGGTAGGGCTCGTATAGACAGCGGAACTGGGGGGGGACGGCAACTCCTCTTAAAAAGTTCCTGTTACGGACATCGGGAACAGTGGACACCAGAAGCACGGGAGAAGGGGGAGATCAGCACAGGAAAATGCCTAAAATGTGAAAGAAAGGAGACAGGAGTAATAAAGGGAGGGCCACAATATAGTCGAGAGGGCCGGAGATCCTCATGAGGGAAACATAGCAAAAAGAAAACCTGAATGACACGAAGGGAATCAGAGGTGAGTAACGGATAGAGTCAAAACAAATGAAAACTAGAAAGGGGACCATGCGAGCGTACTTTGGGGGAGGTCACGCAGTTTCGTATCTGGAAAGGGGTCTTTCATAGGAAAGGGGGGGGGGAACATGATTGCGTCGCAGGGTGCATAGGTAAGGCTGCGAATGCAAAAAAAAGAGAAAACCGTGCATCGGAAGGGGGACACTCACTGGGCACTTGTGCATAAGTTGGAAACATCGCTCCACTAGAACAAAGGACTCAGACGGCGGCAGAAGGTCAATTCACATAGTAGGTTAAAGG
>Ga0179593_1619624_pt1 | contig 21946 bp, 36 predicted proteins | sample CZODoug2_1_08_16_FD_185931 | JGI IMG/M metagenome (GOLD analysis project Ga0179593, IMG submission 185931) | Vadose zone soil fungal communities from Angelo Coast Range Reserve, California, USA - CZODoug2_1_08_16fungal (PacBio error correction) | ecosystem: Environmental > Terrestrial > Soil >...
AAACTAAAGCCTGGGGAATCCAAAGGAAAGAAGGGCAGTCCAGGCCCCCAAGGGAGGAAGGAAAAAAGCGGGGAGGGGTCCACCCCATTACCAGGCGCGGTTGTTCCTACTGAAGGTGAAGAGTACCCTCGATTCAATTTTCAAAAAAAACGTTACATCGAGGAAAGTGCAAAAGAGGGGGATTGAAGAAAATACGAACCGTCCGTCTAAGTTTGCCCTCTTGGCCTCCTGGAAAGGGGGGAGCTGCGCAAATTAAGTGAACCCTACCCGAGAAGAAAAGTCAGCCTAAAGGGGACTATTAAAGAAGGCGGTCCTCACCGGCCGCGAGACGGTAATGTACATCACCGGGAGAAGGAAAGACCGAGTTAGAAGAGGGGTCTCGTCCTGCGGAATTCTTCTGCAGGTTAGGAAAAGCACCGTGAGAAAAAAACTCGAGGAGAGAAGGACGATATGACTTCCACACACTGTCCTTCCTTCCCTCCGAAGAGAAGGGAGGAACGCAGGGAGGGGGAAGGCCAGTCTCACGGGAATTCGAATTAAGCCGAAGTACTCAAAAGCCCTGGCTTAAGACTGGCCCCTAAAGGCACCTTGCAGTCTAGCCCTTTCTACAATAAAGGGAAACCCTGAAGAGGGGGGAAGGTCAAAATTCGGGTCTGAGGAGGGGGAAGGTCTTTTCTCTGGGGGACGCGGGAGCAGACGTCTTCAAGAAGAAGGCACCTTCCGGAAGCAGCCGAACAGCGGGGACTTTCGGCGATAGTGTAATAGGGAGGAGGCGGCTTATGGGGGAAAGAAAAAAAGGAAGCTTTCAGTTGTGGAAAGGGGGAGGGGAGGAGTTGGGAAGAAAGGGTCACTAGGGGAGGGGGGGGGGATTCTTCTATCATGACGGGCCTGGGGGAGGAGACTAGCAGAAAGGGGCTCGCGGTCCGGAAGAAAAGAGATTCGACCCGCAAAAAGGATTCGGCAAAAGGTATTCCTTATTCGCCTACCACCGCGTCGTCCCTGGGCGAGGAGCTGGAAGGGAAAAGCTGGTTTAGGAGGCTTGACTCTCTACCCGCCCGTTCGGGTAACCGAACGGGACCGGAAAAAAAGGGGGAGGGGTGGAGGGGGGGCTCCGGGTCTTTCATGAAAACGTTGCCTACTGCAGACTTTCTGGGAAAAGGGGGGGAAGAAGGAAGGGGATAAACCACACACTGGAAAAAGGGGACTTCTGACAATAAGGAGGAAGTTGGGCTGAGGCTGGATACCAGAAACCTTCGCCTTCTCGGCCGAGGGAAAAAGGGCTCAAGAAAGCGATCGTTCAATGAAGAGGGAAGACGAAATGGACGGCTGGGTGCGTGAAGAAAAGGGGCTCGGTAAGGAAGGCTTCTCTGCCTAATGGATTTGAGGGAGGGGAAGGCCCTCTTGGAAGAATCGAGGAAAAGGGACATAGGAGGTTAACCTCCCACCCCCTGCTTTCTGGAATAAGGGGAAGGAACAATAGCTGGGAAAGAAAATCCTTATGGAAAGGACGTTGCTTAAAAAAAGCCAGTTGGTCAAAGAAAAATAAAAAAGAAGAAAGGAATAATCTCGATGACAATCTTCCTTTGTGAACAAAAAAAAGGGGGAAAACTACCCGAGGGCTGGGGAGAAGAGAAAAAGGATGGAGGGATATTAAGACGATCGGTCTATGCGGGATTAAGAAGTGGGGAAAGAGTGGGGTGGGGGAGGGAACCTAGTACCTAGGGTCTCAGTGCGACTCTTCCGAGACGAATCTGAAAAAGACCTATTCAGGGGGGGGGGTGGAAAAGCTTAACTGATCACCTGGATGGAACGACGGGAAAGGGGGATGCGTGGGGTAAGAAAAAAAAGGCTCGTAAAAGATCGCAAAGCTACAGTCGACGCCCAATGTGCTCCCGAAGCGCACTTGAAAGGGAGGGGGGGGGGTCAAAAAACCCCACGAAACTCTACCCTTGCTCTTAACTGAGCGAGAAAAAAAGGAAAGACGCAAAGGTTAGGGCGTAACCTGTCTTCTCCGTGTTAACCCTTCTTCAGGAGGGGGGAGGAGGAGGAACGCCGGGGGAGGGGGGAAGAGGACTCGCGCCGTACACATGACCGAAACTGTCTTAGGGGCGGAAAAGTGGAGCAAAAAACTAACAAGATGTCCGCCAAGGCGGTGATGCGGTTCGTTAAATCCGCAGGCACGGGGCTCACAAAGAAAGGGAAGCCAGCCGGGCTGACTTGTACCCACGAAGGAACGAGGGTCAGGGGACAACAAAAGAATATGGAAGAGGGAAAGCGAGGGGCTTGTTACCAGGCGGTCATCAACTTCCGGAAAAAAGGGAGGGCCCTCGGGATCAAGGGGCTTTCTGAGGGGAAAGAAAAACACCCCGACAAAGGGAACTTCCAGAAGCTCCAAGAGGAAGGACTGAACACCGTCCCACCCTATGCTGTAGTGGGTTGGGGTGAAAAAAGCGGAAAGGGGAAGGGTAAGATACGACGTGAAAAAAAAGTCCTCCGCAGAGAAAAAGAAAAACGGAGGAAAGAGGCAAGGCGTGCGGCATTGGTCGGTGGACCGCCGCGTTGCTCCGGAGGGAAAAAGTGTGAAAAAAAAAAAGGGGGGGGAAAACAACACAGTCCCAGGGTTTTTAAAACGAGCGGGGGTCCCATGGAACAAAAAACAAAGAGAAACAAAATGCGCTTTGTGAACCCTCGATGTCCACCTAACGCAATAATAACGACCAGGAGAAGGGGAATCATGGCCAGAAATCGAAGGAAGGTCGCTCCAAAACCCCTTGAACAGGGGCTCTTAGAGGCCGCTCTGGGTCGGAGGGTTGTCTGCACTTTCGAGCGTTCGAAAAAATTACTAAAAAAGACTAATAAAAAAGGAAAATACCAGAGGTCTTAGCCTACAGGGCATCGGGAAAAAAAAAGAAGAACCTAAACAGTTGCAGGAAAACAACCCTGCAAAATTGTCAGGTTATCAGGCAGTTTATTAGGGGGTTCTTGGGAGGGAAAAGGAAAAGTACGGTCACGCACAATCAGGGCGAAAGTCTTCGGAAATTCTTCGCAGCGAAGGGAGCCGCAAACCGTAAAGGAAGGCCCCCCCTAATGGTGTGGCGGGCACAAGGAAAAAAGGGGACGAGAGAAAATTAAGACGTAAAACGCGTGCATAAGATCACGGGGACGACCATTGAGCAATCTTGAAGCCGCGTCGAGCAGTCCCAGCCGCATCGTCAAACGCGCGGGAAAGAACAGGTTCGGGAAAAGAGAAAAAAAGCGCGCCGCAGAAAAACCTATCCAGAAGGCCAGGTGGTTCTCAAGAAGAAAAAACAGGAAAGACTCGCCGGTTAGGAGGACCCGCGCCGCAGTCCGGGGAGGGGAGATACAGGGAGAAATGGGTTTAAATCGTCACAGAATCTCAAGCACCGAAGGAAGACCAGAACCGACCCTCCCAAAGAAAACACCAGGAAAGGGTTCAAGTGCAAGCCCGAAATAGGGGTTACCGAAATGTAGGAATCGATACCCGCACAACCTCATAACGCAGCGCCGAAGAGTCCGACAGACACTCTTGTGGAAAGAAGACTCCACACTCCTTGAACCTAAAAAGAGGCAGCAAAACGGGACCAATCAGAGCGACGGGTACCGAGCAGTATGATACTAGAGGAATTTGCGAACGACGTCACCTTAGCCGGGAAAAATTCCTATACAGAAGCATACTGAAAAAAAAAAAAATGACGGCATCTAGAGACCCCAGAGTCTACGCGTTCACCCGTAAGAAAGGGCCCGGAAAAAAACGAAGGTCAAAAGAGATCCTACCGTTACCCAGAGGTTTTTGAAGACCTCTGAAAGAAATAGAAAGGGGCGCAAGGGAGAAAGCCCGGCTGCACGAGCCCTCGAAAGGAAAAGACCATTAAAGGAATTTTTTGCCAACTTATGGACATTCTATGAGAACGGGAAGACGAGTGAAAAAGCTCACAGCGTAGGGGGGGATGAAAAAAAAGCCGGCCTTCAAGCGACCTGTCTGCCCGCGGGACCATTCTCTGGAAGGAAGGGAAGAAGCGGAAGAGGAAGAATGTTTAAACTCATTCCGCAAGAAAAAGGCTCAGGCAGAAATCTCGCATAAACGTCTCGGAAAAAAACGGCAGGGGGGGGTCGTCGTCTCCGCAGTGGCGCCTTTAATCTTCTAGGAGGAACGTGATGGGTACGAAACGCAAAAGGCAAAGGGGGTACTTCGGAAGGAGAGGCGTCTGCAAAAGCTTAGGAGAAGAGAATCAAGGAAGCGAAAGGGGGAATCCAAGCGCTTTCCCGGGAGGGAGGAAAGAAAGCCTGGGAGGGGAAGAAAAGCGACCTGACAAGGGGCTCGATGAGAAAAGTACCTGGGAAAGGAACCTGCAGAGGTGACGGAGCCGCGAGGGGAAGCCGCCGGAGGGGGGGGGATCCGCTGGTCAGGATAGGGGGGGGACTTTCATTGGAGGAACGGGAAGGGTTGTAGTAAAAAAAACGAAAACCGCCTGATAAAGAAAGGGGCTAAAAAAAGGATCTATAAAAAAGAAGAGATAAATATCTAGGAGGCGTGGACGCCATGCTCTCCGTGGAACCTGTGCAAACGGGGAGGAAAGAAAAAAAAACGAAGCCGGGGAAAACATCCAACTCCATGAAAAAATCTCCTACTCAGCGGGGGAAGCGGGGGCAAAACCTTCAAGCAAGACCTAAGTCAGAGGGGAAAAGGGGGGGGGCCCGGTCAGCTTTCCAGCTAGTCTGTACAGAAACTCGTGGCGAAGGGAAAAAATAAGAACACTCCATTAAAAAAAAGGATAAGAGGAGAGATACTGGAAAAAATCCGGGGACCGGAGGAAATGACATTCATCCTATTTGAAGATATGAATACTCATATATCGACGTCCTCACCTCGGGGGGGGAAAAAGATACGGGGCCATTTACTGGGTGTGGGGGGGGGGGGGGGGGGTGGAAGTCTAATTCTGAGTGCCGCGGCTTATTGAGAAGGGGGGGTCTGCTGCTGCATTCTACGCTCCTTCGTTAAGGGGAAAGACACCAGGGGGTGGGACGTTTCTCGTAGCAAAATAGTAGCTAGTGACGATGGGAAAAAGAATCGGGCGAAGGAGGCCTAACGGCTCAAACAGGAACGTGGAGAAGCCGTTCTGTTGGACGTTCAATCCATTGAAAAGGGCCATCGTCGACTTCCTTACAGAAAATAAAAGGTACCATTTTGAACTTCTCCTGGATGTCAAAAAGGAGTCGCCCTGGTACCATTTGTTCAACGACAAACCCTTCAAAGGGTGCCTACGGGAAGAGTTTCCTGTATCTGGAGTTGAAAGGAATCTGGGCGGTGAAAAAAGAGGGGCTGAGATGAAAGATCCGAGGACCGGTTTCCTGAAATGCGCGTGGACGAAAAAAAAAAAGACATTTCGGCAGGAGAAAGTGTAGAAAAATTGAAAAAGGACTAGTGGTAGTAGTCTGAGGGGCAAGGGGGGTTATAAAAAATAGCGGGAGTCCTTCGACTGGGGGGGGGAAAAAAAAAAAAAAGGTTGATGAAGGTTGGTGGGGCCGGACTGGGGCTGCTGTTATCCGGCCGGTTCCGGGGGGGGGGGGGGAAACATCCGCTCTAACTGGCGTTAGTGGGGTAAGGAGGCCCAAAGAAAGTTACGCAAAAGCGAGGGGGGAGGGGACCCAGACCCGAGCTCAGCTGTTCTGCCGGGGGCTGGGAGGGGGGGGGGAATGATGAAAATCAAAAGGGTTTCGGTCAAATATTTTCGGGTGGGCAGTATTGAGGGAAGAAAAACAAGGCGCCTATTCAGAAATCTTCGAGAGGAGATTTCTAAGGTCGGGGGCTTGAGGAAGGGGAAGAAGACTAACATCTTCGTGTCGTTACACATTAACAGAAGAGGAAGGAACCGCGAAAACCTCCTGTGAGGCGGTTCGGAAGAAAAGGGAAGGGTTTCTAAGTAAGGAAGGAGGCTGGGAGTTGGAGGGCCTTGAATTGAAACGTCATCAAGGGGCGTCAATCTACATGAAATGGAATTCTCGTTGTCCGAAACAAATTTTCGGAAAAAAAAACCTGGTGGGGAACGGCACGGGGGGGAAGGGCCTTGCCTGTGCATAAAGAGGTCGTAGGGATCGCGTTACTTATCAAGGAAAAGTCAAGCTGCTTCAGAAAGGGCTGTCGTTGGTATTCTAGGGTAAGAAAAAAAAAAAAAGGTCTCGGAAGAAGTCGGGGGGAAGAACTGTCGGACGGAGGAGGACAGGGAATCGCGGGTACTGTCTGGAAGGGGGTGGAAGGGCAGAAAAAAAGGGCTGGTGGGCCCGCGCTAAAAGATAAAGTTGCGGCGAAGGGACGGAAAGCGTGGGCGAAGTAACCATGGGCCTTGCTGGGGGGGGAAGAAGAACCCAGGGGGATGATTTTAAAAAAAAACTTCCTCCCCTGGGGAGAAATATGGCGATAAAAATTGTAGGATGTCAAAGACCTGTAGAAGTAGTAGCCGCATAAAAAACCGAGAAGATTTTCCTGTGGGTGAGGGGTTAACAGGGCGGAAAAAAATTGGGGGGGGGGGGGGGGGGGGGAGGAATTCTGTTCAGAAGAGGGAGGGGGGGAGGGGGAAAACTGGCCAAATAAACCGTACTCGCTAAGGGGGGAGGGAAGAAGAACGGTAATATAGGGTAAAGACGGAACGCGGTGCCCGCTTCGAAAAAAAAAACGCTCTTAGAAATCTCTTTCTCGGCATGCGTACAAAAAATAACAGGTGTTAAGTTCGTTTCCGGCGAGAAAAAGGGTCTAGAAGGAGTTCAAGCCTACTCTGGAGAAAAGTGGGTTCTTTTCAAAAAAGAGTCAGAGATCGGGGGACAGCAACAGCGTCTGAGACATTTATTACGGGAAGGGAAAAAAACTTAGGGGGGAGGGTAGAAGCCTTCTTCAAATCGGATAAGAAGTCGGGCCCACTGATTTAGCGGGATCTTGTGAAAATACAAAGGGCGATCACTGCATTCTCTTCGCGGTAACTGTTTCTGCGGAAAAAAAAAGAAGGAGCAGCGGGAAGATAACTTGCACGCAGCGTTTCTGTGCAGGCTGTGCAAAAAAAATTCTACGGTAAAGTGCTGGGGGGGGGGGGGGGGGGAAGAGTTTGGTGGCGTGTGCTGTGCCAGTCTATTCACTAAAAATGTCGAGAAAACCTAATCATGAACCAGGCCATCTGGGACTCGTAGGGGGGTTCGAGGACGGAGGGGGGGGGGGGCTGGGGCGTCGGAGCCGTCTTATCGATCTGGGGGAACGGGCGGGGATTGATTTCTTTGGAACTGCTAACGAAGAAAACACGGGGGGGAAAAGAAGAAAAAAAAAAAATCTGGAAAAAACAGGGGAATTTCCCGGGGACGACGCCTGTTACGGCGTGCCCAGAATTCTTGGCGGGGAAGGATGTGCTCGAAAGTCATAAACAACAAAAAGGATAGGGGAAGAGGGGAAGCTACACGGGGCGACAGGGGGGGGGGGGGGGGGGGGGGGGGGGGGGGGGGGGGGGGGGGGGGGGGTGGGGGGGGGGGGGGGGGCGTGTAATCCAAAGAAAAAAAAAATGCGGGAGGGTTAAGAAGGGTAAGGCACGCGGTTCCGAGGAGTTAACGAACAGTGGTCAGCAACCACTAGGGGGGGGGAAAGGTAAGGATTCCTCAAAAAGGGAATAGTATTAGTGCTCAGACCCGCGGGTGGGGGGGGGGAAATCTTCGAGGGAATACGGAGGGAAAACCGTCCATCCTATTTTCGAGATTTGGGGAAGGACTTAGGAAAAAAGTCTTTCAGACGTGTAAAAAATCTCTCTCAGGATAAGGAAAGCGTCTAAAAAAAACTTGGCTCAGGGAGTATTGGCGGAAATGTCTTCGGGGAACAAGGAGGGGGGACTTCGAGAAAAAAGAAGGGGTTGCTCGCAATTGGGGTTAACATCATGCCGGAAAATGGAAAAAGGGTCAGGAGCTTAGGAGGGGGGGGGCTCCTGTCAAATACATGTCTGCGGTGGGGGGGTCGCCCGCGGGAGTGTAAGAGAAAACCCCAGTAACGGAGAAAAACGTCCTGCCGGGCGGCCGAAAAAAATTTTCGGAAAAAAAGTTCATGGTAGTTCGCGGGGCGGGACTGCCGAGGCCGCAAAGGAGGAAAAAAAAAGTCGGCAAAGGGGGGAAAAAGCGGAGCCAGAATGAAGCCATAGGCTAAAAAGCTTGGAAAAAAAAAACAAACCACGAACCAGGGGAGGAAAAGAGAAGTTTAACTGGCAGCGGCCATGCCTAAGCTGTCTAGAAGCGAAAAAGAGTGTTGCAGGAGAAGGAGGAAGCACAGAAAGAAAAGTGGTGGGGTTTGTGGTGCGAGGAAAGGGGGGGTCGGCAGGCTGGGTTGGGTGAACATTATGAAAGGGGTCAGTGACGCTCAGGCGCTGTACAAGAAAGGGGAGGGAAAAAACTCTGAGGGGTCGTCAATAGGGATGGGGGTTTCTGGAAAGAGACTCTGGAAAATCCCGGTGGCGTGAAAAAAACGAAAGGGGCCGTATAGTTCGTTCTGCAGAGGGGCTACCTGGGAAAAAAAAAGGGAGAAAGCTGCACTGAAGAGTGACAGGTAAAGGGTGGACCTTTTCTTCCATAATTGTACTGGGGGGACAAAAAAAAAAAAATGGGGGGGGGGCCGGGGGGGGGGGGGACGGGGCCGTGGGTGGTGGAAAGAGAGAGAGTCTTCAGAGGAAAAAGGGGGTTTGCGAGCAAGGACTCAGGAGAGGAAACCTTCTTCCAAAAGGACTAAAAGTGCTTCTAGAAAAAAAGGAAAAAAACATACGCAGCTTCGAGCTCTTCGCAGGTACCCTATACCGTCCGCATTCCAGGAAGGTCGCGCCGAAGGGGAGATCTACCGGGCGGAGAGTCGGGGCTGGTTCGGTTTTTTACGGGGAAAAGATAGGACATAAAAATGTAAAATGGGGGGGGGGGAAGGAATGAAACAAAATGGAGGGTTTTGGGGGGGTTTTTTATTTTTGAACAACCTTGGGTGGGTTTGGGGGGGAAAATGATATGTAATCACATAGAAACTTTCTACAGGGGGGGGGGGTGGGGTTGGACAGGGGGGGTGGGTGGGGGAAAATTGTCTAAAAAGAACAGCCCGCATCGGCGGTCGATTTGTGGGGGGGTTGGGGAAATGTTGGGGGGGTTTTGTTCAGGCTGGCCGATCAGGGAACCCGCAAAGCATCCAAGGAAAAAAAAGCGGGCGGAAGGTAGGGAGCCGGGTCGGATAAATACCAAAAACATCCGGGAAAACGGCTAGAAAGAAAAAATCCACTCCTTTGGGGGTAAAAAAAAACGCAAAGGGAGACTAAATAAAAAAAAAAAAAACAAAAAAAAACAAACAAAAAAAAACAAAAAAAAAAAAACACAACAAAACCACAACACAAAAAAAACCAAAAAAAAAAAAAAAAAAAAAAAAAAAAAAAAAAAAAGCAAGAAATAAAAAAAACCAAAAAAAAAAAAAAAAAAAAAACAAAAAAAAAAAAAAAAAACCAACAAAAAAAAAAAAAAGAACAAAACCCAAAAAAAACGCAAAAAAACACCACAACACAAAACCCCAACCATTTCGAAGAGTTCTATCCTTATAGAACGGGGATCAAGAGCCCTCTCTATTTCTATCTTGTCTCCTGAGATGGAACCTTGCGTCTTAGGGTTCGCCTAACAAAAAAGAAAACTTAGCGAAGCCTTTCGGCCTTATAAAAAGACAATCTCCGTCGGCTGCGCGCCGTGATCAGCAGCTCGCTTAAAAAAGGGGGTATTCGGTAAAAACGAAAGATGGAAGGTTAGAAATTAAAAGGGCATACTCACTCCAGTCTATTCCTAATCTGTCAACAAAGGAAAAAAAATCCCGGGAGGGTTTTGCTGCGTACGTGTCGCCGTCAGGGCTCACAGGGGAACTCTGGCTAAGAGCATCGAGATTGAAAGATGTCCTTGCGTCCCAACGGAACAGAAAAAGGGATTCAAGAAAGGGGGAAGGTGGTGAAAAAAAGGTTAGGTCGCAGGGAGATGAGACTGCATGTAGGTTGCGCATAGGAAAAACACCGGAGAGGGGAAGATAAGGATTTCAGAATTTTCGCTGCCGTGCCCAGAGTAAGGCCAGGGGGGGGTGGGGGTTTTCGCAGAAGCCAGTGGCTCAGGGTCTGACGAAAATCCGCAAGAGGGTGTCGATTTTTCGGGCTCGCAAATTAGCGGGAAAAAAAAAAAAGGGTGTCACAAACGAAGACTTGGAGACATGCCGATCCGCACGCTGAAAAGAACTTTGCGAAAATAGAAAGGTGCCTGAAGGTGCAGCGTGTTCTCGGCGTTCACCACAAACCAAACCCAAAAAACACCAGGGTGGGGGGACGTCGATGATCTGGCGTGTCATAAAGGGAAAAAATTATGAAGAGGGGACAGGAAGGTAGGAGAACGTCATGATAGGCGGCTTACGGCAGCGTGTCCGGGACCACTCGAAAAAAAATCGGCGGGGTGGGGGACCGGGGGGAAGCGGGGTCGCGGGGGAGGTCTGTTCATAAAAGACAGATCTCGTCAAGCTGCTTTTTCAAAAAACGGAGGGACGAGTACTCTAAAACCCTGGGGCACAGCGAAGAGAGCCCTGAGGAACTTCTTGAAACGCCGGCATTGAGAGAGAAAGGTAAAAGGGGAAAAGCTGGGTGCCCACGACGCTTTTCGGCTTCAGGGGGGGACGAATTGGTGAGGAAGGGGGAAAAAAGTTGGTGGGGGGGCCCGGGGGGCTCGAAAAATGGCGAGGGGGGGGGGGGGGGGGGGGGATGGGGTTATTTTGGGGGGGGGGTCGTGGGTTGGTGGGGGGGTGGGGGGGTTTGGAGGGGGGGGGGGGGTTGCAAATCTTGGGGACAGTCTCGTTCTGGCCGGGAGATTATCCTGGCAGAAGCTTCTTCAAACAGTCAACACCCAAGAGAAAAGATTATATTTTCGGGCTATTACCGTCGTTCTGGCGTCCAGAAAAAATAGAACGGAAGCCGATAAAACAAAAAACATAATCGGGGCTTCAGGGCTTCCTTTCAGAACAACTGGGGGGGGGCGGGTGTGGGGGGTGTGGGGGGGGTGTGGGGGGGGGGGGGGGGGGGTGGGTGGGGGGGGGGGGGGGGGGGTGCCACCCTAAATACTTCATCTGGATTCTAAACAAGAGGACCGCTTTAGAAGGAAATGACGCTCGGAAACCGACGGTCGTGCAAAAAGTCAGTCTTTATCAAGTCTCCTTGGGAGGTCAAAAAATTGCTCAAAACGCAGGCTTTTCTGGCTTGTAGATTACGTCCGTCCCGGCGGCGGCGCACGCTTTAATAAGGGGGGGATGGGGGGGGGGGGGGGTTGGTGGGGGGGAAAGAGGTAGACCGGTGAGTCTGGTTCATACGCTTAACTTACGTTCCTTGTTTTGTCAAAGGGGGGGGGGGGGGGGGGGGGGGGGGGGGGGCGAGCTTCAATAAGGACAGTCTCTAGTAGAGGGGAAGTAAGTGCAAGTCCACGCAAAGGGGGGGCAAAGACGGCGAAACATCGGGCAGACCGATTTGGAAACCGCCTTCGGGACGACTGCAAGCAACGTTTCATTGCAGACACGTGCGACCTCGGGGGGGGAAAAAGGGTCGACTAAGCAGGAAGGCGCAGGCGGGGAAGGACCTAGAGAATCCTGTGAAGGAAGATTCCAGGAAAACTTCGGCAGAAAAGCGGCTCTTTCTACGGGCCCGGAGTTCAAACAAAGGAGGGGGGACCAGGATAAAAGTACAGGGGAAATGAGACTCGTGTGGCACGCAGGGGGCCGCTTCTGAGGCATATGGGAAAGATAACACCGGGTTAAACGCTCGAGACGTTCAACCCGCCTGACCTGTTTCTAAAGAGGAATTCGGGGGATGAGGGTACTTGTCATTGGGGGGGAAAAGTAGGGCTTTTCTTGGTGGGAAAGAGGGGGATCTTGCCGGAGGGACCGTTGTAGCATAAGGAAAGGGGAGGGGCGGTGCTCGGCATCTGAATGAAGAAGAATCTGGGGCGATGAGTGGGTAGAGGCAAGGATAGGGGGCTCGGGGGAAAAAAACCGTCGTCTGTAGAGGGTTTAACCAAAAGTTATGAAGTACTTTATTTCAAAGTAAACTAAGTATTCAGAGAGCTGAAGGGAAAGTCGGAGGGGGGGTGAGACGCGCTACTTACGTTCGGATTGAGGAATGCTCGGCAACGAAGGAAAAACCATCTCGTAGGAAGCTTTGTTTCTGAGCAGCCCGCTGGCAAGAAAAATTTCGTGGGGGACAGGGGGGGAGTGGCGCGTCTAAGTGGGGCAGAGGAAAAAACCTGGGAGGGCGGGTTGCTGGGGACGGTGGGGGGAGGCAAGGGGACGTGCGGGAGCACTGAGAAACCGGAGAGTTCCAAAGCTAAGTGACGGGCTCGAGAAAAAAAACGGCCGGGTGCTGGTGGCTGGGGGTTGGGCAGAATGGGCGGTCAGGAAAGGAGGGTCTCTGTTGGTCGGAGAACTTATGGGGAAGAAGTGGCAAAAAAAGGGAATCCCGCTTATCTAACGACGGAAATTGAGCAGGGGGGGTGGGGGTGCGGTCGGCCTCTGCATCGCATTGAGAGCGTGGAGGAAAGTGGTGGTGAGACCAAAAAAAAGAAAGAAAAACCTGGGGAGAAACTGAGGCCAGTCGGCAGGGAGCAGAGTTATCGGACAGGGATAGGCCTGCTGGAAGGGGGGAGGTCCTCTACTAGGTGTGGGGGGGCACTTGGATGAAAAAAAGACTTGGTGAGCTAAGGGGGCTCTCCCAGGCTGGCTCTGAGCGACTTGTGTAGGGTACGGGAGGGTGCGTACAGAAATTCAAGTAATTTATCCTTGTCCTGCGGGGGGCGTGGGCCACGAAAAAGGGGCGGATATTGTTAAAAAAAGGGGAAAAATCGATGCTCGGCAGTGATGAAAAAAAGTAAGCCAGTACTGGCGGGGGGAAGAAAATCACGAATATGGCAGAAATGATATGGGAAAATTTCGGCATAGGCAAAGAAAAAAGCAGAAAGAAACAAAAAGGAAACTAGTGTCAAGTCAATGCTTTGGCACCTGGGGTGGACGTAAAGGCCACCTTCGAAGTCTGGAGAAAGAAGTCGTTCCATCTTGGGCTCGCTCGGGGGGGGGGCTACGTGAGGGTCGGAGTAGAGGATGTCAAGTTGTAGTTCAGGAGACTACTGAACGAAAAGGTTCGGGGGGACCTTGTCTAAAAGGAAGGAAGAAGAGGGGAGAGACCTCAAAAACCGAAGCAAGGGGAAATTCACACGGGGGTCTGTGTTAGTATCTCTTGGGCCGCAGTTGATGGGGGAAGCATAGCTGGGCGTGGGGACAAAAGCGGTGCTTATCAAAAAAAAAAAAAATACAAAAACAAAACAGAACAAAACATCGTTCTGGGGGGCAAAAACGAGATATCAGATGGGGTCTAAAGTTCTACGGCCCCGCTGGGTGATGACGCCACGACACTTAGCTTTTAATTGATTGTATGGGAAGAAAGGGACATTCAAAAAATTATCTGCCTACAGGCGTCGTCTTAAAAATTCTGCATCGGAAAAAACGGCAGAACATCACTCCCTGTTAGCCAGTGTTTGCATCCCAAGAAAAGCCTTTTACACAAAGGGAAAGGGGAAAAAAGTCTCGTGCGTAAGGGCTGGCCTGGAAGCTAAAACGGGCGACCGGAAAATTCATAGGTTTGGGTTAGTGGCGTGCTCCGAGGGATGGGTCGGTACGAAAAAACCTCAAAAGGAAAGGGACGTCGAGGGGCTGTTAGTTCAGCCTCCGCGACAGGGCCAGACAACGCTGCTTGCGAAACGCCCGGTGGCAGGTCCAAAGAAAAGCCCGCACGTGAGGAGGGTCAAGAGAAATGGGGGGGGGGGGGGTATCTCTTGAGCAAACTTTAGGAAGAAAAGAGGTCCATAGGGATCCTGAAATTTACCATGGGGCGGGAAATCAAAAAAAAGGCTGCTCTCGGGAGGGGAAGGGGAAGTTACACAAAAGGGGGGTTAATGAGAACAAACGGGTAACCCGAAAAAAAAAAAGTGCGTAAAAAAAACGCGATAAGGGCTCCTTCCATTTGGTCGGTTGAGCAGGCGCGGGGTTCCACTGAGAAAACTATGTTATTGGGGGGGGAAGGGCGGGGGGTTAAATTGGTTTGATAAATTTAAAAAAACTAGGTTTTGTGTGGGGCAATAAAATGTGGCTGAGATGGGGGTTTAAAAACCACGGGGTAAACGCGTTGGCTGTGTCTTTTCATGGGTGGTGGTATGGGGTCGTCGTCCCGGCCGTCTGGAGGGCTAGGGGGGGGAAAATTGGGGGGGGTCGGGGTACTTCGCGTCCGGAACTCCTCTTGGGGGGGGGGGGTGGGGGTTGGGGGGGGACAAAGGATCGCTTCCGGGGGGGGGGATGAGGGGGGAGTGGGGGGGGGGGGGGGGGGGGGGCCAGAAACAACACATTTGGGTGGGGGGGGGGGGAAAGAAGGGGGGGGGGGGGGGGGGGGGGGTAGTTCCCTTGCAGACCCCTGTTTTGTCTCAGAATCTCTGGAGGGGGCAGGGTTCCTCTGTCTGGGTTTTGGGATAGGAAGCCCCGGCCATGTGGGAGTCCTGGTTTGGGGGGCTACAAGTTCCTTTCGACCGTGAATTGTTGTGGGGGGGGGGGGATGGATCCTTGCGGCCAGCCCTTCGGCCCGCGAACCGCTCGGGGCGAACAGTCAGCACGGCGGAAACAGGTTCCGTCGCCAAAAAATTAGGGGAGGGGGCGGAGGGGGGGGGGGAAGGTCCTGCGTCCTCCCAACCCCTCCCCCCAAAACCACCAAACCCCCACCAACCAAACCCCACAAAAAACGAAAAAAATCCTAACCCCGGGCCAAAACCGGGGGGGGGCACAGTGAAGAAGGGTCAGGAGCAGTGTGTGTGAACCTTGTTGGGTTGACCTAAAAAAGGAATCGTCAAAGAGGTCAAAGAACCATTAAAAGGTCGGAGGTACCGTAGCCGACAGAGCCGGCCAGGTAGAGGTTGCGTGCCAGACGGACGGCTCGAACCGTAAGCGCCTTAGCGGCGAGAAGTCGTAAAAATCAAAGCAAAGAGGAGGCAATCCGTGGCATGGGACAATTTTTACAGAGGGGAGGGTGGGTCCGAATGGGGCAGAGTCGTGCGCGGGCAGGACGCAAGCGTACAGTCAAACATCATGTGGCCAATAGGAAAAAAATAAGTCTGAAAAAGAAACAGAGGGACTTAAAATACGGTAGGCGGTCCAAGTTCCAGGGGGGGACAGAAAGAGGAGTAGAAAAGAAGAAGGGAGGGGGAGAGCGCGTGACAAGACAGACGAGGGTCATCGTCTGTATAGGGGCATCGGTTATTATGGGGAATCGTAAATGGGGGGGGGGGGGGGGTGGGGGGGGGGCAGGAGCGTCGGGACCCGCAGGTCTCGGCTCTGAGGGGGATTCTTCGGCCACCTGGTCAAAACGGAGCAGTAAAAAAGGGTGGGGGAGAACGTTGCCGATAGGGTCTCGTAAATCTTCCGACGACGACTTGATCAGAGGTCCTAGAGGGGAGCAAACCTACCAGTTTAGGTTCGGACAAAAGGAACATGACTGGAAAATGCTCACGATCCCATGGCAAGGACTTCTGTGTATCACCATGAGATAGGTGGGACCCGTCCACTGCTGATACGTTCAGAGAGGCCCGTTCGCTTCTGCGAAAGAGGAAAAGGGGGGGGGGTTGCAAAGGTGGGGGGGGTGGGGGGTGGGGGGGGGGGGGGGGGGGTGGTTTTGGGGGGGGGGGGGGGGGGTGGGGGGGTTTGGGGGGGGGGGGGTGGGGGGGGGGGGGGGGGGGTCCGTGGGATCGGAAAGGGACGCTCGGGCCCGTCCCAGGGGGAAGGAGGGCGACAAAAAGCGGCGGGAGAGAGAGGGGGTGGAAAAAAGTAGGTACAGAGAGGTCTCGAGAGAGGCGATATGGTCATTGAGGAGAGAGGTGGTCGGGCGAATGGGGAGCATAAAAAAAAAAAAAAAAAAAAAAATAAACCCAAAAAAAGCACCTAGCTACTAACTTCTGTGTGGGTGGATGGCAATTCCACATAGTTAGGTAGAGGAGGGGGGACTTTTCAGCGTTTAGGCCTGCTTTCTACTCTTCGCGGTCGATCGAACCCTAAAATAAAAAGGGAAAACTTTCTAGTCGCGGAAATCCCTGTCTCGAAAAGAAAAAGCGATCGTTACCGTGGCCCAAGGTGGATCATTAAAAGGAGAGGGCACTCATCCCACAAAAAAAAACACCACACAAACCCACAACCAAAAACACAGACACAACAAAAAAACCTGTATGTCTTTGTAGCCGGGTTTCAGGGGGGACGCTTCTGTAGCGCTCGGGCGATCTCCCGGCCCATGCCTGATACATTGGCAATCTCTCTAATGAAAAAAAATGGGGGGGGAACATCAAATTCAAAGAAAATAAAAAACGACCATCGTGTGACAAGTGGGGGGGGGGGGGTGGTTGGGTCAGTGGGGGGGGGGGGGGGGGGGGGGGGGGGGGGGGGGGGGTTTGGGTGAGGGGGGGGGGTTGGAGGGGGGAGGGGGTGGGGTCCACCTTGGGGTGTGTGGGATGTGGGGGTGTGCTGTGTGTGGGTGGGAGGTTTGGTGCCTCCCCGGTGGTGTGGTTCAAGGTGTGTGTGTTGGAGGGGAGGTTGTGTGGTGGTTGGTAGGCGTTTTGTGGAGAGGATGAGGAGCGAGTCTTGGGTGGGTGTTGGCGGGGGGGGTGGGTCTGGTTTTGCCCCCCCACAAGTGAACCCCCCCCCCCCCACCCAAAAAAAAACACCCTTCCTCGGTAAGCAACGGTGCATGCGACCGGTGCCCTTTCCCATCCCCCTTCTATTCGCACTCTCTACGAAAATCCGGGAAAAAGAATCGGGGACCTCAGAATGCAAAAAGTCTGGGGACTGTTCTCATGGTCCCTGTACACCGCGCGCCGAACCAACCCGAAGAGACGATCCCCTCGCCCAGACCCAGTGCATCAGCAAAGGTGAAAACTACGAACGCTTACCCGGGTTGGGTCAAAATGGTGATGTCGACGCAGTGCTAATAGAAGGGGGGGGGGGGGCGAAAAAAAAAAAAAAAAAGAAGGGGTCCAGGGGGGGGGTCGGGGAGAAGCGTGGTGGGGATTCTTAAAGGAAATCATGAATAATGGGGGGGGGGTCATCGTGTACTTTGTTAGCTGTAAACGAGAAAGGGGGGGGGGGGGGGGGGGTGGGGGGGGGGGGGGGGGGAGGGGGGGGTGTGTAAAAAGGGGGGGTAGGTTTCCAGCAACAAAACACTGGGGGGAAAAAAAGGGCCTTTTTCTTGTTTCTCCCGGTCAGGCATGCGACGTTCACGTCTCTGAACCCTTGAATTTCCTGCCATTGGCTCGCTTCGTGAAAGGGAAGGGCCATGGGGGGGTAAGGAGGTCTTGGGTGCTCCTTAGTACTCGTGTATTAGCCAGCGCCAACGGTCGGGCGGTGCGGTCAAAAAAAGGTGACAGCAGGAAGGGCCTCAGCAGTGGCGTGTCTCCGAGCAAGGAGAGAGGGGGTCGGGGGGTCCAGAAATTCTCTGCTTAAAAAGGTGGCGGACGAAGATGATCTGAGTGCCGGAAACTGTCCGCCGGATCAGGAGGCTGCACCGTAGGTAACGGCAACGGGTCAGGATTCTTCTTGCTCTTCGCTGCCGGCGAAATTCGCTAAAAAAAAAAAGGGCCCTGGGGCAACCTAAAGAGGAGTGAAAGGCTCGGGCCCTCGACGTCCTCAGGGAGCTCTTTTACGCGGGAAGATCGCGACCGGGCGAATACAAGTTGAAAAAAGCAAACTTCCTCGTTCCCGGAAGGAACAGCGGCACCGGGCAAGAAAGGGGTGTGCGTTGCAGAGGACTCGGGAAAGGAAGGGGCTGAGAGCCCGCTTCTTGGAGGTGACATAAATCTCGAGTTACTGGAACCGGATGCAGGAACAGGAGCTGGATTCATGCAATCACCGTATTATTGTGGAAAGAAAAAGAGGGTTCTGCGGAGGGTTGGGGGGGAGGGGGGGGGGGGTTCGCAGGGCAAAAGCCAGGTTGATCAAAGGGGTCTTGGCCAGACCGCTGCAAATCGAGGGCAGCAGACAGCTGCCAGTGCTCGCCAGGCGGCCACAAGTCGGTCAACTAGTCAGAACCGGAGGGGCAAAAAGAAGCTGGTTCAGGAAAAACAGATAGGGGCAGAGGGGCCGTATTGTATAGTGCTAGATCAAGGCCTTCACCCCGTAGGGCCGTCCTTGAGGCATCTCGTCCCCTGAAAAAAAAGTTCCGCGAGGGAAATTAGAACGGTATCAGGGGCAGACGAAGGTAAATGGAGAGGTATCTATCACCGGTCTCGGACGGCTAGCCTAGGAACCGTGGCTATTACGCATATCCTCGACGGTCAGAAAAAAAGCAGACGGAAAAATGGAAAGGAAAGCAAAAGCGGCGAATGCGCGCGTTCGCGCAGTGGCTTCCGGGGACCGACGCAGGAGGCGGTCCTTCTTCGTGGGCTGCACGCAAGTGGGGGGGGGAGTGCGCAAGAAAAAAAAAAAAAAACTGTAGCGAGGCACAGGCAGACTGAGGACCTGAGGGCAATCTCTTGTAAAAAAATGCTGCGTCTGAAGGGGAGAAATTGTTTCAGGAAGGTTCCCTGCGGTCTACTGAAGTCGCAAGGGGGAGAAGGGGTGCTAGGGCATACAAAAAAAGGGAACGCGGTGATTGGGAGGGGGACTCGCCATGGGAAAGATTCCCGCCGTTCACCTGAAGTCTATAGCTCTCGTACCTAACTTGACCGTCAACAGTCCGGGGGAGAACACTGTCGGAGGAAAAAAAAAAGTTATGCTGGAAGGGGGATCTTGGGTAGGGGACTGAATTAAAAGTCCCGCTGGCCGTGATTAAAAACCACCTGGCCTGCGAAGGGGGTGAACATAAAAAGGGGCGGACGGGGACGGGTCGTCCGGGGTGTTAAGAAGGGAGGAGGGTGCGGGGGGAATGTAAAGAAGCTCGTCTAAAACGGGTTACCGCGTAAAGTGCAATGGGGGGGAAAGAGCTGGGATGGGGACGGGGTCAAAGGTTGCCTTTACGGGGGGAGGGGGATGTTAGAAGGAGAGTTTGCTTCGAAAAAAAAGGCGCCGGGGGAAGGGTCGCGTGGCGCTCAAAAAACTATCTTGGGTCTTTCCCCTCAAGGGAACCTCTTCAAGGACTTTCTTTTGCGGCGGGGTGGGTCGAGAAGGCTCCTGGACAAAGGGGGGCACGAAAGGAGTGAAGGTAAGAAGGACGGAGCGTTCGCGGAGGTTTTCTCCATGCGGGGGGGCTGGGCGTTGTGTCGTTTATTTACGGTATGGCTAAAAAAGAAAAAAAACCGTAAGAGTTTCCGGCCAGGGAAGCCAGTCTCGGGTTCTGTGGATTTCTGGTTCCCCATGTAGTTGCAAGTGCGGAAGGGCCGAGTATGTGGGCAGGGGTTTTCGCCGTTAACTAGCGTGGTGACTGGAAGAGCGGCGATGTTAAAAGGTGGAGACCTGAAGAGAAAGGCCGTAGCGCTCAGAGGTTCTTGCGGTGCAATCCGTGGAAAGGTGGGTAACCACAACACCTTCCTTCTGACTGCGCGCGTACGCTTACAGACGGAAATGGATAGGTCAAAAGAAAAAGCAGTGATTTGTAGATAACTGCTGATATTCTAGAGAATTTCGATAGGAAAATTGGTCGTAGGTTCTTGCCGGCGTAGTCTTCACTGGGTCTTCTTCTTTTAGAGGAAACTAGAAAGGAGGGGGGGGGGGGATTCTGAAGGGAGCCGCGCCCCAAAAAAAAACGGTCCGGGGCGGCAATCCTGGACAGAGGACTTGCGGAACCATGCAAAATGTGCCGCCGAATCCGATAGGGAAAGATAAAGTGGCGGCCAGAGTTAGGCAATAAAGAGTTGGTGAACGCCCTAATAAGCAGGAGCGTCGCGATAACAGTGCGCGATGACACTTTGGCTGGGGTGCTTAAGGCATCTCGGTCCGGGCCAAAAGGAGGGGAAATGATTATCTCTGGGCGGCGTCCGTCGGGCCGCTGGCAGGTAGAAGGTGTTATATTAAAGGACATATGGGTCGTGCTATTATTGGATGAGAAGTTATTTCAAAAAGAGAGGGCAGGAGAAGAAGGGGGGGGGGGGGTCTGAAGTGTCGACGTCAAAGAGGACCGCTCGCAGTGTTGGCAGGCCACTAAAGTAACTGTTACCATAGGGAAAGGGGTGAGGGGGTGAAGACTAATTCGAAGACTGATTGCCGGCCTACTGTGAGGCACTTGCGGGAAGGGGGACTGGCGGGGAAAAAATCTTCGGGTGCTTTGAAACTCTGCTAAGGGAACTTGAGGGCTATAAACGGGATCGCACTGTCCTGGGTTATTTGCGCACCCTGGGGTTCTTTTGAAAAAAGGGGGGACTTTCGGGGAAAAAAAAAAGGGGGGGGGTTGCTTCTAGGCCGAAAAAATTTTCTCGAAAGGGAGCAGGCGGCTCCCTTCGAACTCGGGGAGTCACTACCCTGTTCTTGGTCCACCACAAAAAAAGTCATAAGTGGAATAACCTCGGCTGCACTGGAGTCCGGAGGGGCGGCTCTCGGCTGCCTCTGATCGACCTAAAAAAAGAAGAAACACCATTGAAAAAAAATCGGTTTATCGTTGAGGGGCGGGCTCTAGTCTTTAGTGGGGTGGACTTGAGGAAAGATGTGCACGCTCCAGGGTGCATGGTAACGTCTCAGGCCGCGGGCCACGGCTGCACGAAGAGGGCAGGGAACGATACCTACGGAGCTATTCCGAGATGAGGCTCGTGCAACGGCAATCGTAAGATTATCTGGCCTCTAAAAAAAAAAAACAGTAAAAAGGAGGGGTTAGGAGAGAGAAGCTGTTGGGGAAGACCGCTATAGTGCGGGGTGAGCGCGAACGTGAGGGAGTAGACCTGCTCGGGTTCTTAAACGTCCAGGTGCAAGTGTTGTCTGGGCATGGTAAAAGGGGGGGGGAAAAAAAAAAAAAAGAAACAAAAAAAAAAAAAAAAAAAAAAAAAAAAAAAAAAAAAAAAAAAAAAAAAAAAAAAAAAAAAAAAAAAAAAAAAAAAAAAAAAAAAAAAAAAAAAAAAAAAAGAAAGAAAAAAACAAAAAAGAAAAAAAAAAAAAATAAAAAAAAAAAAAAAAAAAAAAAAAAAAGAAAAAAAAAAAAAAAAAACAAAAAAGAGAAAAAACAAAAAAAGAAAAAAAAAAAAACGAAAGAAAAAAAAAACAAAAAAAGAAAAACAAAAAAAAAAAAAAAAGGAAGAAAAAGGAAAAACAGGACCTCCTCTTGTCACCTAGGATAGAAAAATGTTAGTACACGCCGTCACATTCTCCTATGTGGCGGCGACCTTATCGGGACCTTAAAGCTTGAGTGAAATGGCTCTCTTGTTTAGCTAACTAAAAGAAAACCTGAAGCTTGCCTAAAAAAAGAACAAAGGGACCTAGGAGATCCGTTTCAGGTTTTCGTTTGCTAACAGGTGGGTTGTAGTTTCAGGGGGAAGGTTCTTCTGGACAGGGAAACTTGAAAGGAGTTTCGGGAGTTGAAAAAATTGTGTGGGGCTCATCAAAATGGTTAAGGGGTCTTCTCCGGGGATTCTGGTGCATCAAAAGGAAGATCTAAAGTCGTTTATCATCAATGGGCAGAAGGGGAAAGTTGGGGGGGGGCATGAGAAAGAGCAGCAACGAGAAGGGCTTCAAAATCGTCGACGGACTGTCGGTGCGCCATCAGGAAGTGGTTTAAAGTGTGGACTGAAAAAATAGGTGTCACCCAAAGAGGCGTCGTGGGGGGTTGGAAACAAGTCTGGGGGGGCACAGCGAGGGAGGGGACAGTCAAGGTCAGTGTCGACCGGGGAGGAAGAGTCGCTCAGGTTCTGGGAAAAAATAAATAGTCTATCAAAGTCATGC
>Ga0179593_1497050_pt1 | contig 21945 bp, 26 predicted proteins | sample CZODoug2_1_08_16_FD_185931 | JGI IMG/M metagenome (GOLD analysis project Ga0179593, IMG submission 185931) | Vadose zone soil fungal communities from Angelo Coast Range Reserve, California, USA - CZODoug2_1_08_16fungal (PacBio error correction) | ecosystem: Environmental > Terrestrial > Soil >...
GTTAAAATTTAAATTTGAGTGGAGCTTGGCAGGGTATTAATAAGGAAAGAACAAACGCCCTTTCACCACCAGAATTTTCACCTAACCAGAAAGGGAAAGAAAGTTAATAGAATGGAAGGGGAAACAGAAGTTTGTGAAGAAATACCGACGGACGGTGTGGGGGGGGGTTTCATCAAAAGAAAGGTCAATCCCCTGGGATTGGATGGGGGATGAAAAATCAAATTTTTCAAGCGAAAGGTTAATGGATGAATATTCGGGGAGGGGGAGCTTTAACTTCAATTTGTGACAGGGACAACCCACAAGTATGGGGGGGCTGGAAAAGAAAAACCGCCTCCCAAGCTTGGCAGGGACGACCGGGTCCAAAAAAAAGTTTTCCTCTTCAGGGTTTCAAGTGGTCTCGCAACCAAAAATTATACGAAGCAGGAGGGCAAAGGGCACTTAAGGTAACAAGGGGGGAGTATGAAGGGCGCTGGCGCGTGGAAAACAAGAATTATTTCTAATGGAAGAGTGTTCGCTGAGGGGGGGAGGGGATTGTTTCTTATACCTTTCCTGTCAAAGGTAAAGATGGGGTCGGGGGTGAAAGTTCGTTGAGCTGGAAGCGGTGATCCTATGGAGGAGTCCCCAAAAAAGGTATACCGCAAATTAAGGATCTGGGCTCCTTGGCAAGAACTGGGGCATATTGTAGGCAAAGAGTTACGAGCAACGACTTTAAGCGAAAGGCCCCCCCAAAAAAAGGGGCCCCGCGAAAGAAATTTAAACAAAAAAGTTGTAAATAGAAAACGGGAAGGAAGGGTGCGTCATCCGTAAGGCATTCCGCGAAGGGGGAAAAAGCGCCCTTTAGGTAGGACTAAGTTGCGGGGATGATTTCTACAGAAGGGAGGGTGAAGAAATAAATCTTTGGACTGCTCATAGAAAAGGATATCAGGGGTAGTCTGCACTCTTAGGAAAAAAGGGACCGCTAGAAGTCCGATAAAGGGGGGTCTGTTTGATGGCTGGTTCGTTAAAGGAAAATGTGAGAAATTACACCTGACATACGGAAAGAAGAGAGCTTACCGTCTAGGGATTTGAATGGGCCTCTACTATCTGGGACAATAGAGGGGTTGTTGGGAGAGTTGAACCTGGAAATACCGGGGGGGAATCTTATGTCAGTGATGAGGGAGGGTCTAAGCGTTGAAGACGGCGGGGAACACGGGTCGTAATTTGAAACAGAGGCCCGAAAAAGGCCAAGGAAACAGAAAATATATGGGGTTTTCCCTTAAGGATAGACGCCTGGGGAATTCTAAGGAGAAGTACGGCTTCCTCTAGTTGAGGTGTTATGAGCCCTGATCGTGGAAAAGCCGGCAAAACGATTAAAAAAGCTCGCGACCCGGAAAGGGGGAAAGCACGCGGCCTCAGGGTTACGTGGGACGGGAGGACAAAAAAAACACAAGAGGGTTGGGGGCCAGGGGGTATTAAAAAGGGTTAGGGCCCGCGCGACTAAAAGAGCGACGTAGGGGAAAGGTTCAAAGGAAGAACAGGGGCAGATTTGGAAGACAGGGGATCGGAAAGAACTACAAGTCCATCCTCTACGACGTGCAACCGAACCCCCCACAAAGAATAGTTTCAGAAAAAAAGAAAAAGGGAAGGGTTAGACATGGAGGAACAAGAACTCGATATCAGAGGCATGGCTTCATTAAGGGGAAGATAAGGATTTGTCAACATGAACAAGAAAGCAAACTTTGATCAAGGAAAAAAAAAATTGGTGACCGGGGGGGAAACCGGAAATAAAAGGGAATACAACGAATAAAAGGGAGAAGTTAGGAAGGCTCTCCCGCGAAGAGGGGGAGACAGAAAGATCAGAAAGCTGCAACTAATGATCAGGCAAAAGAGAAAATCGATCTAAAAATAGGAGAAAGATAGTATTTCTCGTGGGGGATTGAAAAAGCGAGGGGGTCTAAGTGGATGAAGTGGGCGAAAAAATATATATAGTAAGGGAAGAAGAAGAAATGTGGGGAACTGGGGCTCAGTTCTCCTTGTTGCCTGCCGGAAGAGTCAGTACCCGCAGCGCCTGAGGGGCTTCGAGCGTTGTGCCGGACATCCTGTTCCATAAAGATAAGGCAAAATCCTCTGAGAGAGGGGGGGCGGTTGTCTGGGCCCGCACTCAAAAAATTGCTAATTTCCTCTTAGAAGGCTGGTGGGGTCTTGGGCCTGGTCAACTATCTGAGAGAGTGATCTCGGAAAACGACCGGATAGTCCAGCGAAAGAAATAATTTTCCAGGATTCAGCGAAATTGAGCTCATGGGGGGAACCAAAAAGAAGAGGCCATCCCCCTGAAAAAAACACGATATAATTCGGTTGGGGGTTAGGGAAACCATCCATTCCAAAACTGGGGAGGACTGTGTTGAGGGAAGTCAAGGAGATCTTTGGAAAAATAAATTCGGGGATCCAGGGGGTTCTTGGGTACAAGGTTTACATATCGCCGGAGAATGTAAAAGCAAAAATCGAGGAGCTGAACTAGTGCAACCGGAAAAGAAGGAAATCAGGAGATTAAAAAACTCTAAGGGTAGTGGGTCAACTGGAAGTTGGTTTGCAAAAGGAAAAGTTCTACCCGGCGAGGGAAGGGAGTTCAAATAATACGAAGAGGACCCCATAAACGATAGAAAACAGGTTGTATAAGTAAGTTGGAAAAAGAACATTCCAATATTCTATTACGGGAGGAAGGGCGATCAAAATCTTGGGTGGGATGATTCCGTGCTGTGAGTTGGTCTTAAGAAAGTCTCCAGTCACCCCTTTGCAAAACAACAAACTTCGAGGAACGCGTTCATTATCAGGGGAGTGAAGAGACCACTGACGCCTGTGGCTCGAGAGGGAGAATGCGTTAGCCAAAAAACGAGAAAAAAGGGTACACACGCATGAGGAAAACAGAAATGAACCTGTTTTCAGAAACGGGAGCTCCGAAGGAAAGGTAAATTGAATTTAGGATTTAAAAAAAAACATGACCCATTTACTCGGGTAAAAGAGGGCTTGTTCCCGGCCCGCCGGGGAAAGGTACACGGATTGGAAGGGTAGGCAGAAAACTGGAAGAAGAGGAACGCGTTTGAAAAATCAGAGACCTAGGGGGGAAACATTTTTTCGGAAGTCGGGGAGTTTTTTTAAGAAGCGGAAAAAGAATCGGATTCCAGTCAAAAAATGTGAAGAGCAAATACGAAAGAGAAGGTTCAGGACCAAAAGTAGGTTTCATTAAGGGTGAGGAAACAATCAAAAAGAAACAAAATCGGCCATAGAAACTGTGGAAGTTTCTTGAAGGATCCATAGGGGAAAAGGGTAAAGTGGGCAATTCCTGGCTAGGGAACACACCGGGAAATGGCGTAGGCTCCGGGGGCAGCAGTGTGTGTTGGACCCACAGGCTCTGGGACAAAGCAGAGACCGGAGGGGGGGGAAGTTGTACAAAAAGTTCTTGAATGGACCAAAATTGGGGGGGCTATCCTAAAGTCTCCAAGAAAATAAAAGGGGAAATGGGTTTTAGGAAAAACGGTCACAAAGAGGGGGGGAGAAAAAAACGAAATCCATTCGACGCCCAATTCTCCGTCAAAAGCTGAAGTTAGGGGAAAGGAACCTACAAAGAGTGTTGAAACGCGGGGAAGAGGGAAAAAAAAGACCGCAGAAATCAAGTATGAACAAGGAGACTGGAAGGGGTTATGCCTTTCAATGATTGACGGGAAGAGGTTTGATTTGAATATAGGTAGAAGAGAAGGTGTCATAAAATCTGCGAAAAGAGGGGAAAAGACTAAAGGAATTCCTTCAAAAAGCTCAAACAACTTATTGGAAAGAGAGATAGGTGAAGGGAGGAACAGAGGTTCTATTTACAGCTTCTTCGGAGAGAATAGGAGAAAAATAAATATTAAAAACTACCTAGGGAAAGCAAAAAATCTCTACCTCAGGGGGGATTTAAGTATATACCAATACTTATCCTTGGGGGGACCACTCCAAGGGTCAGGTTTTATTTGGGGGGGGAATCCAGAAATAAAAGATTGCACAAATAAAACTTGGGGAGGGGACGCCATATCTTTTGGGGGGGGAAGGAGGGGTTAGAGTAGAATTCGGGGGGGGAGGGCGATGGATTCCGTATATAATTTGGACAGTAGCGGCAACGGGGATTTTGAGGAGCCTGCAAAAAAGCGAAAAGAAAAAACCGCCCAAATGTTTGGGGAAAAAAAACTTCGTCATACTCAACCAGGGGGGGGCCTCAAGGGGGAGCTGCCGTTGAGGTGAGCAGTAACCCAAGGATGAAAAGATCAAGTTGATCTACAAGGGAGGGGGTCCTAATTTAACAAGAGTAGGTTTGCGTTAGGACGAGGAACGAATGCATCAAGAGAGGCGAGAGGGGGCCGATTTTGGAACTTACTGTGCGGGTAGGGGTCGAGAAACACACCCAATGGAAATGCCAGGAATAGGGGGAGGCTAAAGGACCTTCTGTTAAATTGGGGAGAGTAGGTACCGACTATTGTAAGGGGAGAAAATTGGGGGAGGCGATTTATGAAGAAAGAAAAGCCCGTGTCTCCCGAAAGGAAAATCTGAGAACCTGGGCAAGCTGTCCAGTCTAAGGGGTGAAGGAAAGAGAGGGGAAAAGCAACTTCTTAAAAAATTAAACCACAAAACGGAAACAATTAAAAAAACAAAAGCGAAGGATCATCTCTAAACCGAGGGGGTGCCGGGTCAACAACTTTTTAAAATTGTTGCGTAAAGAAATAAATTCGGAAGTTCGCAGATGTCAAAAATTTCCACTGAGGGAAAGTTGGGAAGGGGAAACGCATTTAAGGGGGGGGGATGATACGTAGGCGTGTGTGGGGGAGAAGAAATTATTAGACAAAAGGAAAAAAACACATCAATGAACGCCTAAGGGATCCAGGTGCTGTTCAGGGGGCGGGGGTTATGGAAATATGCAGGACATGACATAATGAAGAAGGAAAAGAAAAACTGGAAAATCTTGAACAAACACGCAGGGTCTGAAGTCCAACAAAAGGGGGGGGGAGATTTTGGAAAGGGGAAGTGGCACACTGGATCGCATGGAAGATAAGCAGTTTGTATTTCCCCAGGAGTGCCCTCCGGGAAGGGGCTCGTTGGATCGAAAGGGAAATGAAAAAGCCAAAAAAGAAGGAAAAACAAGTTAGTGTGGAATTCTTTAGGATTCGAAGCCCTCGCGGAAGACTAGGGAGGGGGGGACATGGGGGAAAGGGGTCCAGGGAAACTCTCTATCCCGAAGGAGAAAGAAGGTTTCCTCCCGACCGAACTGACCGGCATTGGAAAAAATCGGACTCCTTGGTGGAATGTGCGTCAAAAAAAAAAAAGGGGGGTGTATTTGACTTTGGGGGCGGTCTTGGGTTTCTGGGGGTTACTCAGATGTCCAGAGCTGCGCCTAACTGGGGAGAATGTCAATCGGGGACCGAAAGAGGGGATGCACAGAAGCACAAAGACTTGAAGAACAGACCAAAAAAGTACTTCTCGCGAGAGAAAGCATGGTAGGTGAGAGCTTGCCAAAAGGGGAAATCTAATCGGGCCGGAGCGCATGGAAGTGGAGAAGATCAGGGGTTGCATCATCTGGGAGCCTCAAACTAAAATCCAGTTCTCCCTTGTCAGGAACCTCAACGCGAATCCTTCAGAGGGGGGAAGGGGACGAATAAGGCAGATTAATACCTGGAGAGGTAAGTCTAATCCCCCTCTCCTCAGGAAGATTCATCAATCCGATTTAAAAGATAAAAAAAAGAAGTAAACATCTCATGAAAAAATTATGGTAGAAAATTGTTCGGGACTTGTTTACGGGGAAATCTAAAATGAAATGAATTGAGACTCAGGGAGGAGGGAGAAGAAGAAAGAGCCAATTTCTAAGAAGAGCGCAGAAGGAAAAAATTTTAGAAAATGCGATTTTCCTTGAGGAAAAGAAAAAATGAAGGGGATTAATTTTGGAAGATACAAGGGGGAAAAATAAACAGAGACTTGATCAAAGGAGAAACAAATGAACAGAGGCTTTTTCGGGAGGAAAGCTCACACCAACCATGGCCGCGAAACGACGAGAGGAACGAGTCGGGTGGGGAGGGTGATACCCCCGGGGAGGCTCTTGTTTGGAAGTATCGCTTGATCCTCTCCGTTGAAAAATTGAATGTCATCTGTGGGGGGGCAATTACCAGTAGGTACAAGATAGAGGATCTCCAAATACATAAGATCACAAAAGACCCCCCATCGAGTAGTTTGTTTTGAAGAAAAAAACAAGGCAAGAAAAAACAGGCGGAAAAGGCTTGGAAAGCTCTCAGGGTCTCAAGGGGAATAGCAGATGCGAAGAGAGGGTTCGGGGGGGGAGACTTATAGAAAAGGGGGGGGCGACGGTTTCAAAGCAGAAGCAAGCACATTACTTTCGGCCTTCAGAAAGCTGAAAAGGACCAATAAGGGGTCAGGTAGTGGGGTTAACTAATTTTAGAACCCTGGATTCCCGTATGAAAGGAAATACTATCAAAAGCTGAAAAAAAATATGCTAAGCGAAACTTGCAAATATATGTACATACGAAAAGATGACCAATAAAAAACACGATTGGGATTAGCTCGGGGCTTCCAACAAGGCTGGGGAAAGAAAGAGGGTACGAAGGGAAATATGTTTCCGGAATTGGTGCGCTCAGATGAAAAAAAACTACTAGCTAACAAGCCAAAGATCAAGAGGTACTGAGGGAAATATTTTTAAAAGGGACACTGAGAGGGTAGAGCATGCGTTCCAGAACCTCCTAGCTTAAAAGAATCACGGGGTTATGAAGAAGAAACACCTTCCCGAGTCAGGCCGATTATTTGATAAACTTCAGAGGGGGGGTTTAATTAAATGTACTCAAAGGAAAAGGCCACCGTTTGCCGAGGGGGGTATAGAATGGGGGCTAGGTGCGAGAGCGGACTCAAGGCCTGCAGGGTGTCAGCTGGGCTAGGGGTTCGTCAGAAATTGCAAGGGAAGGAAAGGACTTGCAACCTATAAGAAGGGAAACTGGGCGAATCCCAGCGTGGAGCTAATTGGCGGAAAGAGCCTTTGGGGATTAGAAAGCCACGATCCTAAAGATTAAAGGGCCGTCATAAAGTGACAAGGAAATAAACACTTCAAGGTTAGAGCCCACCCTGAAGGGAAGTAAAGGGGGTATTTATAAAAGGCAGACCACGGGTAATCCCTAAAGTCTGGAAAGAGTCTATAGTATGGGTTAGGGGAGAACCAACACCTTGTAAGAGATCCGGTTTGCCTAAAAGGCAGCTTAAGGACCTTTTTCAAATTGGGTCGAGACAAGGAACAGGGGAGGAAGACTACAAACTGGGCGTGAGAACCTACGGGGGTCTCAGGAAGGATGAAGGGGCGATGGGCTTACTGGGGAGAAAACCCATAATGGGGGGAGGGGTTGGAAGATTCCCCACAGGTTAGGAAAGGAAAGAAAAATCAAAGATGGAAATCTCATAGCAATTCTCATTCAAATCTATATAGGAAGAGAAGAAAAAAGAATGTATTAAGCTATGTGAAAGGGCTGGCCAAAGAGAAGATCCTGGAGGCCGTTGGTATCAAAAAACTCGATTGTCAGGAAGATCAGGGGATTAAATTCGAGAGGGTTTTGAGTGATCGGTCGGTGGGAGATCCATTCTGATGGGGGGGTGTCGATTTAAGGGGAGGCGTAAGATGTCACACTATCAAAGGAAGGCGTTCCAGAGTAAGGTCCACAACAACAAAAGGAGGAGGGGGAAAATATATCAGGGGAAAGCCCTTGTAACTAGTGAGAAGGGGGGGACAGGGAGGGTCCTGAGTTCATAAAAGGAAACAAAATAGCCTGATGAAAGAGAGGTCAAGAAACAAAACTCCAAAGGGGGAATTGCCAAGTTTAAGGCAAAGAAAGGACAAGGGGGGAACTACAAGTAGGGGAGTAGCCGTTTGGGGTGCCATCCCAAGTAAAAGCGGTCTATCTTGGGGGAGGATCACAGCTAATTTTGAAGGGAGAGGGGTGGAATTGATGCGAAAATTTGCAGGGGCCTGGGGCGTATTTCAAGTCCGTCAGAGAAGGGGGGCAGGAACAGCGAACCTTATTTGTAAGACCGCCATGAGGACTATCCCTGAAACACAATGGTAATTGAAAGAAGGCTGATAAAAAAGGAAGAAAAAAAGGGGTGAACTCGTGTCCGCTTATCCTTTTATTCCTGCATAACGGGAGAGAATTCCAGGTTTATTAAACAAGGAAGGAAAAAGTTCTCAATTTTACATGGAGAGGGAGGTCCTCCTAAAAAAGATGTCCGGGAAAATAATTGCCGGGGGAGCTTCGGTGTTCAGAACGGGGTTGTAATGATACAGGAAACGCGAAAAATTTCAGATTGGGGTAAGAAAAAGGGGGAGTCGGTGTAAGGCTCTTGTACACGCTGGGAGGACTGGGTCAGCGGAGGCGGGAGGCAGTACCCAGCGCAATGAGGGCAGCACTTAAGGAAAGAGGAGAGATTTAACCTAGGTCTGTAGGACAAGGGGGCTGTAAAGATTGAGTTCCGCCACTTTTTCTGGAAACATTACTCCACGAAAAACCCAGCCCCTGAAAGATCTGGAAAAAAAAAACTAAAGTGGGCCGTCAACAACGGGGGATTGGACATCCATCAGTCCAATTTACCGAATCTAAAAGGAGAAAAGGGGGGCCAAAGAGGGGAAGGGGTGACGGAGTCGTACCAGCTGAGGGGAGGGAAGAAAAAGTTGGTTGGAAGAGTTACTCAGAGCGGTAATCTCACCGGCCGGGACTGCATTAAAAAAAGATAAGCATACCGAGGAATGAGGGGGGAACGGGGGTCTTCAAAAGTGGGATCAATCGATGAACGGCCTAATAAATCAGTAAGAACCGGGGAAGCAGAAAAAAAAGGGGGGGGAAGAAGCTAGAATCTTAGAGAAGAAAGTTTCTGTCTGACATATCGGCGAAGGGGAGCAGAAATGGGTTAGAGAAAACAGGGGTGTTAGTAGGGAAATTGACCAAAGTCCGGAAAAAATTGAGAAGGTTCAGGAGATTTCCATTATGAACAAAAATGAACCAACAAAGGAATGTGGTCCGTACGGAAGAAAGATAACTTTAAACATCGGGAAGGCAGAGCCTCGAGTAGCTTGTGGGGGGAAAAGGGGGAACTTGAAGGGGGAAAGCTCCTAAATAGTCCGAGCTATTGTGTCAAGAAAGGATCAACCCTTCCAACCGGAGGAACAGTATTCTTAGGGTGGAGAGGTGGTGAGGTCTCTGAGGCTCTGTATCTTTGTTTATTTGACAGTATGGCAAAATAGTTTTGGGGAATCTTCTAAGGAGCATGCTACTTGTCAAAAGAATTGGAAAGGGAGAAAAAGCATCTTGGGAAAGTCTAGGGGTTATGCACGCGTATCCCGCTCAGCGTCCTGGGAGAAAAAGGAGAAACCGGACTGAGATCTGGGAATGTCAAGGAAGATTCCTTCTCCTAAAAACTAGAGGGCCGCTATTCGGAAGGGAATGTCTGATCAGGGGGGGGAAGTCACGTGCAACTTAATAAATAGATTGACCTACAACGAGGGCGTCGAGAAACTCGGAAAGTGGGGAGGAGGTCTGACTAGAAAAAAGAAATTCCATACACAAGCAATCAGATATCTTATCAAAAAGGAGAAAGAGATCATCAAAAAAAAAAAGTTAAGATATCTAGAAAGAAAAGGTTTCTAAGTTCTTCTCACAATTGAAGGGGGTCTAGAAGGAGGGAGCGACTTCAAATCAAGGAGCTCTGCGCTGGAGGTAGGGGCCCGGGTGTCAAACAAATAAATCAAGAGATCAGGGTGAGCAATCGATTAGAAATCCGGGGGGGAAGCAACGTGAGAAACAGGCGAGAGAGTTGAGGAACAATGGGGACTCACCAGCACGAAAAAGGATATGAACTAATGTCCTTGGGGACCGGTTTCTTCAGGAGTGAGTAGGGAAGCAATGGAACAAGTTCTCCCTGGGACAAATTTCTTAAGAGAAAGGAACTTATTCTCCGCACACAGACCATAGAGAGAATCCCAAGCAAACCAAAACCATGAGGGTTTTTAAGAAAGAAAAAAAAGGAGACCGCGGGGGAACAGGGGGGCTGCGGGTCAGAAACGGGAGGATTGAAACTAGAACCCTGAGACTATCGGGGGGAGGGAAGTAGTCTTTTCAATCAAAGGGGGGGGGCGAGAACGGGGAAAAGCATAAAGAAGAATCAATATTCCTTAGTAGGCCATTCAAGAGTAGGCGAAACACCCATATTAGTTTGTTCAGATAGGGGGGGAGGGTTTCCATACTTTCAAAGAACAAACTCAAAATAAGTCTCAGCGAAGGAAAGAAGAATGGGATCTGCCCAGGAGAAGAGAAAGGTCGGGTGCCATATATTTCACGGGCCAAGATGGAGAAAGTTCTATGCATTCACCCAATTATTGAAAAAGGTAAGGACTTGATTTGGAAGGAGGGACCCTGGACATATAAACAAAAATGGGACCCGAAAGGACCTCGAAAAGAAGAAAATAAAAGGTTCTGGGATCTAGTTTTTGAAAAAGCTCCTTCTCCTTTTCGAATAAAGTAGGAGGCGTAGAAAACGCGATTTTAATAGCGATGTTTAAAAAGCATAGAAAAAAAATTTGAAATGGCCAGACAGGGAGTGAGAATTCGAGGTATTGAGGGGGGTTACAGAAAACATGAAGGAAAAAAGGGGTACCGAGGCCCACGATAAAGTGCAATTTAGACTAGGGAAAGGGGGGCTGGGGAAAAGGGTTTTCAAGGCTTTGGGGAGGGAGTTTTCATAAAGCCCGGGAGAGCTTAAAGAGATTTCAGACATAGGGGAACGTTCACGGATTTGGGAAAAACAATTGCTCTAGCTTTATATCAGGGGGGGGGGAGGAAAGGAGGAATCTAACAAGCGTAGGGATTAAAGGAGGAAACCCGTTAAAAAGAGAAAAATTGAGAACATCTACCAAAATCACTGAAAACAACGCTTTCATACATAAAACTTAGAACGTGAAACAAAATAATCACATAGGGGGAGAGCGAGGAGGAGGAAGGAAAAAAAAAAAAAATGGAAACCAAGTACCTTTTAGTACCGAATTGTCCGAATTGTCTATAAGCTACAAATTTTCGAGGGGGTTTATAAAACCAGGAAAAGGGATCCTGACAGCCTCTTCAAAGGGAAGTAAGGACCGGGACTACTTTCACATGAGGTGGGGGTGCTCTTCGTCATAAAGGGAAAGCCCAATCGTAAAGGGTGTATCCCCGTCAAAAAGAGGGACGGCAAAACGAGACAAGGCCACGCAGGAGGCAGAGAATTCCAACCGAAAAGACTCTGAAGAAACTAACCACATTGATTGGACAGCGGGAAGGGGCGGCCACAAGAAGAAAAATTCGTTGTCAAGGAAGGATGCCTTAGGACCCGGGAAGGAAGAGGGGGGGACCGATCTGTCTAGACGGAGATTTTTAGAGTAGTGATGGAGGAAGCCCCACAAAAGAAACACAGTTCCAATTTAAGCTGGGCACACAAACACGAGGTCACCTCTATATAGTGGACCTGATGAAAGCCCGGGGGGGAATTGTCAGCTAGTGCTCCTATTACTCTCACACCAAAAAGTGGTCACGCTATGCCACCCCCAAGAGCATCCCACGGGGGGGGGCCCCTTCTAAGATAATGACACCTGAGACCTTGGTTGGAAGACTTCCCTGCGGTCTGCGGAAGGGTAATTGTGTTCCAGGACCCAGAAAAAGATGGAAACCCCTATCTTTGGCGGGGGCGATCTGTTAATGAAAATAAAAAAGGGGTGGGAAAGGGCACACACAAAAGAAAAAAAAAAAAAAGAAAAAAAGAAGAAAATTGTTTGCGATCTGGTTCCCGGGGGCAGTTTCTGTTGAAGTCAGAAAGTGAACACAGGGCTATTCCAATTGAGGATGGTTCAGCAATCATTAACAAAGGGAGGAAAGATCCACAATAAATGGAAATGCGACCTTACTTAACGAGGAATACTAATTTCCTGGTGGGGGGGGGGGCTTTTCTAAGGTAAGGGTCTCCCATGAGAAACGGAGCAAAGACAGGAGAGGGAAGTGGAGGAAAGGATGTTGTAAAAGGCCGTAAACTTTTTTGGGACCAGTTAGCTGGCGCCAGTCCAGAACAGTCTCTGGACAGGTTGGGTTCGTCTTCTTGGGTCGACGGTTGAGGGCGAAGCGGCAATTGAAAGGAAAAAGTTAATTAGGGGGGGGGGGGCTAAGAGGTTAGCAGTTGGAGAGGTTGGACCTGTGGGGAGTCCTTGGAGGAGGTGCGAGGACGACGAGCCAAAAAGATAGCAAACACTAATAGGATAGGATAAAAACAACTGGCAAAGAGTATGCAAAGTGTCCTGCAAATCTCGGGAATCCGTTTCTGCGGAGAAGTCAATCAACGATAACACATGTTCCAGCCCCTGAAGCGTTGAAAAATCTCTTATGGGGGGAAGGACGTCAACGGGTAAAAATAGGGTGGGGCGTACAAGAAAAAAGGAAGAAATTTAACCAAAAGTAGAAAAGGAAGCCAAGTCTAGGACAAAAGGGCAAAGGTGAGAGGGGGCAAGCTGGACCTCATCTATTTGGGAAGGATCAAGAAGAGGAATATCTACATGGGGTAGAAGGGAATTAGAGAGCCGCCATACCGGGTGATCTAAGTATATTTTCGGGCACTTTGCTTTTTTTTCTTCGGGGGAGGACAACGGAAGATCACTTCCTTACCCTTTCTCAATTTTGCCTTCCCCTCGAAGAGTGAACGAAAGAGTGAAGAATTTGTAGATGAATAAAGAACGTTGCTCCTCGTATGGTCAGATCATTTATTCGTTATTCCAGTCACGTGCCTAAGAATCTTAGAAGGGTCGACCTTGTGGGGGAACACAGTGACAGAAATACCTTGGGGGTAAGACGGGCTTTGCCTCCCGGGAATCAGGAAGGGAAGTGGGGTGTAACGTCAGCACCTGTTCTAGGAAAGGGAGGAGAGATCACAACAATATGAAACTAAGGAGAATTGGGTTCGAGGAACGATGAAGAAAATCGGCCTAAGTTTAGGAAGGGGGAGGGCTAAAAAAAAAAATAAGAGATGGGGTTGCCGGATGACGCAGGGGAAGTGTAGGGGGAGAATAGGCCAGATACTGCACCAAGGTAGAAAAATGGCAAAGGGTAAAGGGGGAAACCTTTAGTGGACGCACATGTCCTGGGCAAAAGAAGAAGGAACAAGAACCCTTACTCTTTTCAAAGAATTCCCGCCTGTATTGAAAGGCTGTAAGGAGATCGATCGGCAAGTTTAGATGGAATTTTCAGGCAGATGTGGAGCAGGTCCAAAGGGGGGAGGCAGCAAACTTTAATCAAGAGGATCAATTGAGGGGGGATGAATCACAGGACCTCAAGGCAAAGACTCATAAAAAACGAGAAGGGGGAGTCAGTGTTTGTTTTGAGGAGAGCCATCGCCGAGGCAATAAAAAAACAGGGCCCTATCTGATCAGAAAACAAGTCGACCTCCTAATATAACAACAACGTAGTATTGGGAAGAGGGAAAATAATAGTTAGTGTTGTGAATAAGACGGGAACGGAGACAGTGTCCGAGCGAAGGGAATACTGAAATCAAGAAAGGTAAGTCGTGTCGCGATTTCTTTGAACGTCGTGGAGGGGTGTTCCAAGACATGGAATTCTTATTATTGCGCATCGCTGAAAAGAATGTTCGAACTTGGAAAACACAAGGCGAGGCTGAGTTTTGAGAAAAAACGCACATACCTCCAAGCTGAAAGAAATAATGAAAGTGTGTTAAGGGGTAAAGTGTTGACAGAAAGTTGATATCGGGGACGAACTCCCGATGACCATCAGAATGAAAATTCTAAAAATTTTGGAGTTTAGTACTTCGCGGGGACTGGGGAGAAGCGCTCAAGACCAACTTCCCCGCGAAAATTAAGTTTTTGTTTTGGAGCAGAAGGGAACATAACTTCGGAAAGGGGTGGACGTCGCTCTGTTAAGAAGGGTCAGCGGAAAAAGTCGAATAGCTGTATCTTAGGGTCAAAGAGAGGGTGAAATGGAGAAAAGAGGTCAAACATCACTCGAGGGGGGCAAAGGGGGGGGGAAAGGACCCACGCGTGGGGATTCGAAAACCAAAGGAAGGGGGGGGATATTGGTGGCAGGGGTTGAAAAGTTCAACCCCGATGAGCGAAACTAAAAAAATACGAAGACACCTGAGTGACCAATATTCAGAGGAGAAGTACTAAGGTCTACTCAATCCTATTGGGGGGGGATCTAAAGGGGGAAGTCAAATCTTGGAAAAGGTGGATCTGAGGGGAAATTTCGTGTCAGGGATCCAGTAAAACGCCCGGACGCCTAACCAAGAACTCGATCTTATCGGGTCTCTCGGTAAAGGGAGTTAAACGGGAGAGGGAATAATTCTAAGTCGAGCCAAAAAGCCAAGCTGAGGATACGTGCTGGGTAACCTCATGAAAAATGACAAAAGGGGGCTTCCCAGCGGGGGGGGAGAGAAAAAAAACTTCTGAGGATTGGGGGGTCCATACATACAGGGGGGGTGAAAAACTAATATATTTTTCGTTAAAAAGAGCTTCACAGAAGGGGAAGGGGTAGCTGGTGAGGAAGGGTATCGTCATCGTCGTCAGAAAAGGAAAGACCGCTTGGGGGGCCTCCTCCAAATTGCTCTCGTAGAATGGGGTTGAATAGGACGCGAAACCCTAAAAAGGATAAAAGGCACTGCGGCCCTCGCAAAATAGTCAGATTTTCTCTAAAACAAACGAAGGAACTTGGGCCGGAAGGGAACAAATAAGGAACACGAAGCCTATGAGTCTACTTATTGCTAGGCCAGCGAACTTGCAAACCGTGAAGATACAATTTCAAGGAAAGATTGAGCCACAGGTTATAATGAACTTATTCAAAAGGGTTTCAAGGGTTCGGATAACCGAACGACTCCGGACCGGAAGTTAGTTGCGTTCTGAACGGTCGCAAATGAAGAAAGGTAGGCGCATTCTGGGAGGGAGGTCAAACCCATCCAATAAGGTGCCGGGTTGAGCCATTTCTAGTTAAAGGAAAGCAAACACTATATACAGAGGAAAACTTCTATTCAAAAGGAAACCAACACACCATAGTGGATTTACCTGAGGTGAAGGGCGAAAGAAGTCAAAAAGACGCATTTGGATTGCAGGATAAGAAAGCCTTAGGAAAGAGGAACTGGTTTGAGGGGATCGTTAACAGGGGAATGCAAATCCATCGAGTTGGGGGGGGGGTGAGTGCTATTGATTGATCTCTAAAAAGAGAGACACTTATCACCATCCTGGGGGGAGTGCAGCCTTAAGGGCTCTGACCACAACGAGGGGAGGTAAGATTTTGGAGCTAACTAAGAGGGTTTTACATCTGCCTTGGGGGAGCAGGAAGGAAAAATCAGCCTGGGGATTCAAGAGACAGGGGTCAAACGATACAGAGGGGAAAATTTCAAAGCTTCCAAGAAAGAAGTTTGTTAAAGTTAGTAAGAGGGTATGGGTGGCAGCCCCCTTCCAAATCCGTTTCCGGATCCTATCTAGTGTTGAATGAATGAAAAATAGGACTGGATTGCTCGTCGCTTCCGTCCGCTACGTTTGTCCGTGATTCAACAAAGATGATGTGATTTTCTTTACAGCATGAAAGAGGGGAAAAGGCACACATCAAATTGTTAGGTTACAGGACATAACTCCCGGGGGTTTGCCGAGAGTGTGAACGAGGAGAACCGTCCTCGAAAGTGAAAACTGATACTAATAACATGGGGAAAATAAAGTGGACAAGGACCTAATTTTAAACAAGTGGGGGTTTTGAAGGCTGGCTGCCCAACCATCGATGAAGGGAAGATGTTGGGGACTTCTTAAGGGTAGAAGGGTGTGATTGGTTGAGGAAAAGAAGGACCTGTCAGCCCCTTAGGGTTAGCCGAAGGTAGCATCTTGTTCTATTGTCCGGGGGCCGGGCAGCTTTGAAGAAGGGGGGAGATGAGTGAGGAGTCAAAGAAAATTATATCCGAAACTGAGGGCATTGCAACTCTTCAATGTCTGTAGGGGACTGAAACGTTACAGATAAGCAGTTTTTTTAACGAAAAAAATACGGGAAATTTCCGAACCGGGAAAGGGTAAACAACACCAGGGAGTGGAGAAAACTGTCACAACGTAGAAGGGGTGGTACTCAACAATGCCTAAATTGATCAGGGGCGGTAATGGCAAAAAGGGAGGTTGCCATGTGATTAATGAGGAAGGGACATCAGGCTTTTAAAGAGAAGTTAACACGTTTGGAGGGGGGATCACTCGACGCTGAAGGCACCCGGTCGCAGGAGGATCTACTGAACGTCCATAAAGATTATCCGAATTGGCAGATCTGTGGGGAAAAAGGTATTTGGAAAAAGGCGGTACAAGGGAAAGGAGAAACAGATTCCTTACCCGGTATCTCAAGGAAGTTTGGAAGGACCCTAGTAGAATACGGCATCTTGGGAGAATTGGAGGAGATAAAAATAAATTCGCACCGACGAGGGACCTACTTCCAGGTATCTTGTACTGAGTATGAAGGAGGAAAAAATTGGGGTTCGAATGGTTCAAAGGCAGTAACCACCGCCACGTCAGACTGAAAAACTTATGTTTTTGGAAAAAGGGGTAATAACTAGTAAAATGCCTTCAAAATAAAGGGCCGAGGTGTGATTGTGGGGCGTTCGGGATTGTTGAAAAAAGCTCGAATCAGAGGTCGAATTTTGTTTAAAGCTGAGGACCCGTACACCGAAAGCGGCAAAAGGCAGTGTCATTGGTCTTCGTTTAAAAAAAAAACCCACGTGATAGTATGCCCTTGCTCCTGGGGAGGTGGTCGAAATATTCCCTACAGCACCGATAATGGGCAAGGGAAAGGGGTGTCAATGTTGTAAAGGCGAGGGATTTCCACTCAAAGCGAGAAGCTCGATAGAAACAAACAATCGACTGGGAAGAGAGAGGTCTCCGGCCTGGTTGAGGGCGCTGGCTTTGTAAAGAACGACTACAGAGGGATAGAAATACTTGTGGACAGGAAGGGGGGGGTGGAAGACCCAAGCACTGGGTGGGAAAACAAAAAGTGTAAGCCCGAATTCGCCGAGGTGACTTTTGACCGAGCAGGGACCCAATCGCAAAAATGAGACCTTTTTGGGTAATCGACCAATCAGAGGGAGGACACAAGGCATCAATTGGAAAACGAGTCAAAATAGACATCCTCAACAAAAAGGTAAGAAATAAAGATATATTTCTACTGGGGTTGAGATCGGGAGTCAATTGATGCTGTGGTATACTCTTAGAGGGAGGCGGAAGGACCAAAGGGTCTTCCTCTGGAGAATGGTCAATTTGCCGCGTCAGTGGGGGGGTGTCCACCTCAAGGCGATAGGTGTAAAGTTCAAGCGCGTGGGAAGGAAAAATAAGGATAAATCGACAAAAGTAAAGTCATAAAGGCCGACTAGTGAGGACATCGACAGAAACCAGCCGAGATAGACTCGAGATCGAAGGACGGTTGAACGTCAGTAGCTGAGGCCGTGATTCTTTCTAATCCCCGCGCAAGAACTTAGGTAACATAGCATTTTTACGCAAGTTCTCCGTCGCTTCTAGCGGATATCGAAGGAAAGGACTAGGAAGAAAAAGGAAATACAAAAATCTATCATTCGGGTTGTTTGTTTTTAGAACCTGCCGAAAAGAAAGCTTTTCGGGCAGGCTTCGGGGAAAAGGAGTAAGCGGAACAAGACGGTCTTGGAGTTACGGGGGGGTTCAAGATCGTGGGGGGGGGGCCAAGTGATCAAAATAGCAACTCCGCTTGCAAGGTTTTCAGGCCAGTCAACAAGGAAGGGAAGGAGACCTAGGTTCCCATGATGTGGGGGCGTTTCCAAATGGCAAGGGAGAACAAGGCCAGTCCTATGGCAAAGAATACTAATCAAGGAGATGCAATCGGCGAGTACCTAACGATATGGGTCCTAACGATTCGGGGCGAGTTGGATACGGGTAGGAAGAATCTTGGGGAGAGAAGGGGTAAGGGGAGGGTCTTTTCCGGGATGTGGAAGAAGAAGAAAACATCCAAAACAAAAGAGTCCTCAAACAAAGGCTTAGAGGTTTTTTGACGTTCATACTGGAGTCCCGCGCCGTTTCGTCGTTAAAAGAAAGACGCTGAAAACAAGCACTGCCGGTACGATAAAGAAAACATACACCTTGAATCAAGTGGGCAAAACACGCCAATTGACTCCTGAAAGGAGGTAATGGAATTGAGAACATGACGTAACCAAGGGGTTGCGAGGAAAAATAGAGGTGCTCTTTAAAAAAGCTTTCACAGGGCGGGAAAAGGGGTTGAGCAAGGGGCGAAGTTAGTAAGAAACGGAACTGCCGGAGCTGAGGTTGCAGAAAACACGCTTGGAAAGAAAATCAGTTTTCGGCTGAGATTGCGATCAGGGGGTTTAGGGAGATCGAAAAAGAGATATAAAATCACCAGTTACAACAGCAAATAGGAAAAAAAAATCTACCGGAGAAACAACTAAACTACTGGGGGATGTATCAGAACTCACAAAACAGAGTAAAGGGGCAATAGAGACTCAATAGCTAGGAGGCAAGAAAAGAGAGGGCAAAAGTGGTACTCCTGGGGGCAGACGGGACGTGGCCTCCACGTGGGAGAGAGGTCTGAAACGCAGTGGGAAGTAAGGCTCCGCGGGAGAAGGAAAAAACAACGGTAGGGGGGGGGAAGAAAAAAGGGGTCTTCATGAAACATGTGGGGGCGTGTAGAGTCGAGGGACTCAGAAAATATAATTTGCCGGTGGTGAATCAAAACTGGCCTAGAGACGAAAAAAGAGCAATTCCACACTCATCTATCCCAAAAAATGGACTATAATCACAAAAAAGTGGATTGAAACGGGAGTGGGCACAACCAATAACATAACCGGACAGAAAGGGGGGTAGAAAGAAAGTCATGTAGAAAATAGGTGCCAGCCCGGAAGGGCGCGGGTTTGAAACGAAAATAGGTAGGGGGGAAAATAAAGTGTGGTCCGCTATGATCGACTAAGAATTCCGAAAAAGGTCAGACTGGGGGAGTGAATCCTTCCGGAAGAGTCCCGAAAACACAACAGGGAAATAGAGAGTTTTAAAAGGGAGGCACGTTAAAGCCGTATGGGTAAGGGAAGAGGCGGCTTCGCAGATGATAGCGACCAATCCTTTGAAACTACATCAAATAACAAAATCTCCGAAAGAGAAAAAAAATTGAAAAAATTCTATGCCAGAACACTTTGTTGAGTAACACTTCTAGTGGAAGTTGTGTGGCCGCAAAGGCCCCGCGGTCAAACACTCGTGGGGGCGTGATTCCGAAGGTTAAGGTGGACTGACAAGTCCCCTTTGCTCGGAGGGAGGGTCCGGCCTACGTTTTGGAGGTTACAACCACGGGCGGGGAGCTGTCTAAGGGAACAAACCACAGCGTTTAAGGGAACGACCCGGGAGAACGAACTAAGTGTTTGGAATAGGCGTGGCCGCTGATCCGGGGGCAGGGAAAATGAAACCAATGACGAAACGGATCCTAAAAAATTGAACTCAAAAATTCCACTCCGGAATTGAAAGGGCCGGTGAGTGCTGGAGGAAGAAAGCAATATCGATGATGTCGAGAAATGGCGATGGGTGTCGGCGTCTTTTGAGGGACTGGAAGGGAAAAACTGATAACATTAGCCCGGTCAGAGTATCTAAATTGGCATTATGGGGTATGCGCTGGTGACAGCTGGGGAGTTGAGCAGGTTAGGGTTCTCTGACTCGCCACCATTATTCACTTAGCGAAATAGAAGGATGGGGGGAAAGTATCCTTTCAATCGACAAGCGAGGGCCTCCGTTCACGAAATCAGGGGGAACAAACAAGAAGTCCAGCCCGGGCAATCGACTGGAAAAAGCCAAGAGGGAAATCGGTCCACAAGGGGAAGTCATGTTTTATACAGACGAACGAGAAGGGAGAGAAAGTCTGCGAAAACTTGTAGGGGGGGAAAGGTGATTACTTAGTCGTAACAGCATGCGGGTATTCCCGAGAGTTTTGATGGGAGAATCTCGACGCTTAATCCCCAAAAAACGGACGGAATCCACGCTACGGGGAAAACGCAAAAGAAAAAAGGATCGAAAAGGGAATGTTCGTGGGGGGGTGAAAGAGGTTTGGGATGGAGCAAGTGCGGGAACACCGCGAACACGATGAACAATTCCCCCTTGATCAAAGCCGGGGAAAGCAACCCTGGATCCAATTGGAATATGTTTTCGGGGGAAAGAGTCAACCGGTAAATACGCAGGGAGCAAGTGGGTAGACTCTCGTCGTTCAAAAGGAGAGAAACGCCGGGGGTACAAAAGTGAACGCCCTCAAGAAGCCTGACCCGAAAAACTTAGAATGTGGGGTCCGACGGGGAAACGCCTGGACCTACCAAGCACTCTAGTGATTATTTTGAGAAGGAAGACCGTGGGGAGGGAAAACAGATTCAATACAAGGAAGTAGGCTCTTTTACGCCGACCTGAACCCTGAGCCCTCACAGAGACAGTATCATGGCCCTTTCTGAAACCCGACTGAATTAATGGGGGTGGGGGATTGATGACTAAGGGACGGGGCTGGTTGGGCTGAGCGAACAAAGATTGAAGAGAAGCTACATTTTCAGGGAGGGGGGACAGTCTGGTTGGTCTTATTTAGCGAGCAAAAGTATCACGCGTAGCCGACTACGACTGACAAAAGGGCACCCGAGTCTTTCTCCGGTTCGATGTGTGAAGGGAAATCTGTGCCTAAAACGCGAGAAAAGCTAGAATTAAAATTGCAATTACTTTGCGATGTCGGATGTTTCAAAGGGTGAACCACGATTGGCAAGAATAAAGGGAAAGGGCCTTGATGGATTCACCGACACAGAGAAAAAAGGGGGAAAGTCACAAGCGAACAGGAAAGACCGTATTACTTACCCCAAGAAGAAACAATGTCATCATTTGGAACCGGGAAGGAACATCACAAAATCGACAGGAAGAACAAACTTCTTATGGAAGGAAAAAGAGAAGAGATGAGACGGCAGATCGAGCACTGTCCCGGGTTACTCGTTCTCTTGGGAGACGAAGGGAAAGAACATCCTTCCACGCTGTTGGGGGTTTTTTCGCGAATTTGTCATGGGGCACTTCCGGAGAGCGTGGAGTGGTCCATACCATCAAAAGGCGACAGAAGGGGGGGTTGAAAATATAGCTGGGGGAAGAATCAGCGTGAAAGTCATTCGGCCAGAGAGGCTATCTAGGGTTCGGAGAGAGATCCTCCGAGAAAAAGTAGTATGAAGGGACGTTTTTTCGTGTACCGAGGAGAGCTGCGGGGGTCTCTAAAGATCAGAACAGCCACTTGAATAAGGGGCCAGGTCGGTCCGGACGGGGAACAGGAGCTATTAATCCAAAGAAAGAATGGAAAGATAACAAACCACAATCAGAAAAAGGGGGGTGGTTTTTTGAAAAATCGCACCAAGAGGCCATAGGTCTACATTGCGAACGGTTCGATCTTCGGAGGAAACTATCCTTCGAAGGTCTTATCTAGCTTTGGAAGCAAGTCGGCAAAGGGGGGGGGTAAAATCATAAGAGCTTCATCTGAATGCGGACTGCCAGCAACACGCGGCTCCTGACTCACATATGTTATTGGGGCTGATTTGGGGGGGACCAGAGTGTTTCAATGAACACCGGAGATAGGAGGAGGGGTCTACGATAATAAAAAACTTGACTGACCTTCATCGAGAAAAGGGTACGGATTTCATTACACAAATGAAGGGAGGGGGAGGGGGACTAATACGAAGGAAGCTAACCAAGATTATGTATCGGTTAAGACGTGTATAGTTATGTCTCACTATGGAAAGATCCCCCCTAGGGAACACCGAAAAGAAGAAAATTCGATAATAGGTAGTCAGTAGGGAAAGAGGGTTCCGCGGTGCCGTCTGAGAATCTTACGGAGGAGA
>Ga0179593_1322673_pt1 | contig 21944 bp, 17 predicted proteins | sample CZODoug2_1_08_16_FD_185931 | JGI IMG/M metagenome (GOLD analysis project Ga0179593, IMG submission 185931) | Vadose zone soil fungal communities from Angelo Coast Range Reserve, California, USA - CZODoug2_1_08_16fungal (PacBio error correction) | ecosystem: Environmental > Terrestrial > Soil >...
GGCATCGGGGGGCGGCACATCAGGGGTTGGGGACGCAATTAGGAACAGCCCACGTACAGGTCAAAACAGAAAGCAGCACACGCTCCAAACTAATGAAAAAGTCCTGTTGCTCAAGAGGGAGGGAAAAGAACTCCTGGGGGGGGGAAACAGAGCAGGTTCAGAGAATAACAAGGCGCAGCCATAGATTGCCGGGGTATCCGGGCCAATTATTTTAGGGGGGCGGGTTACGAATGGAAATTCGTGAAAACGCCTTCCAGAGACAAGGATGAATTGAACAGAGTACTGTAGCCAAAAATGCAACCATAAAGAAAGAGGTCACCGATGAAGATTAATCAGAGCCACAGGGGCGACGCTCGAGTTCGATTCGCCTTCACGTTTCAAGCCCGAGGGAAAGAAGAAGGAAGGGGAGTTCTTACTCAAAGAGGAACCTCAGAAGGGGAGGGCGAATGACCAATTATACCGATAATCGCTAGGAAGGGCCAGAGTTTCGTTAGACAAGGTCTTACCGGAGCAATGAAGAGGGGGGGGAAAAGAATCTCCGAAATCAGGGTGTCAAAAGTCCCGCAAGAAGAATGCTTCGTCTGGGCTAGGACCAGGACCGTACTAAGAAGAAAACGAGAGCGAACGGATGAAAGGGGAAAAGAGAGGGTAGAACGTCTCCGACACAACTAATTCCGTGAATAAAATGAGATGAAATCGTTATGGAAAAGTCGAACTGCTGAACTAATCTGATCGAAGACTCTGATGCTGCAAAGAAAAAAAGGGAAGGAGGTTGATAGGAACGCTGATCCGAAATGACTATATCAGGAAAAGGGCAGAAAGGGGAGTCAAAGCTAGGGTCTATCCTCCTACCGAGGTGAAGGGGGGCTGCGGTACAAGACGGGTTGGCAAGCACATGGTTGAACTGCTTGATCTGCACTCAGAAGAAACTTGGGAAAAAGCGGGGCCTTCCAAAAAAATAAGATTGAATGAACACACAAAAAAAAACAATAGATGTAGTTCGGTTAACCTCTAGTGTCACCCTAAAAGGCAGGTTTGGGACAGGGTCCTAGAGAAAAAAAAGCTCAAGACCGACGCGACCGGAGGGAAAAGAAGAGTCATCGAGAGAGCACTATCAGCTACGGAATGAAAAGATCGATGACAAGGGGAGGTTGCACGCTCGAGAATCTTCAAGTACGTCTAGCTGTATGAAGGAAGAGGGGGGAAAGCCGTCATGGGCGTTGGATTGCGGACCTTGGTTGTGCGTTGGGACCTGGAAAGAGAGCTATCGGTGAAACGTCTTGCAACTCTCTCGCACGAGCCAAGAAATTGCCGCTTCGAAGACTGGGACGCCTCACCGTCAAAAATTGTCTCGGTTCAAAAGGCCTAAAGAAGGCGAGACCGTAAAAAAATTAAAGTTGTTCTAGGAGTCAGGAGATTCACTCCATACATATTCAGTACTCTCTGTCGCCTCCCTTGCCGGAAGCATCGGGGGGGGTTCGATCAACATGTGGGGAAAACAGACCTGGGAAGGAAGGCCTGAGGAAAGAACAACGAATGCAAAAGGGCGAGGAAAAGGGTAAGAGAGATTGAAAAAAAGGGTCGCTATTTTCAGTCCTGGGAGGACGCAGCGAAGGCGTCTACGAGCGGGCAAGGTTTGGATAAACGGAAAGCGGTAAGTGAGAGAAAGAGGGGGCAACAAATTATAGTGACGTTTAGAAAATGAGAGTCGGAAAAAGAAGCGGAAGGAAAAATAGACGTGAGCAGGTCTTAAAGCCACTTAGTGCGGTTCGGAGGGGTAAGGAGGGCCTTCACCAGGTTCGACGCCGGGTCCGAACGCGAATCGGCTCTAAAAAAAACCTAAAAGAGAGCCTCAACAAAAACATAATGGATGAAGAGGAGGGAAAGAAACGGGAAAAGGAGGATCCCGGAAGAAAAATTAATGCCCTAAAAAAAAGAATGAAAAGACGAAGGGGAGAATCACTGCTTGCACGTACGAGGGTAAGTTCAAAATCTTTCTGGGAGATCTCATCAGAACGGGCCAGAGAGACAGGGAAAGGGATTTTCTACAAAGGATGCTACAAGTACCCGCAGGGAAGACCAAAGTGAACGCTCCTAAATCATAATCAAAGGCAAAGAAGGAATAGTCCGACACACCGGGAGAAAACGGAAGAAGAAGGGACCTTTTTAAAAAAGAGAGACGGGTCAGTCAATGTTGCCCCAATTTAACCAAAAAATAGGGGATCGAAAACAAACCGAGGCGGAAGAAGGGAGTAACATAGGCGACTGGGAAGCTGGGGGGAAGAGGCCCGAAGACAGAAAAGGTTGAAAAAACTTCATTCCAATGAAAAAGGGAGGAAGAGAAGAAGGATTAAGAACCCTAGCCAATCTTTTTGTACGGGTAGGTCTACCAAGGATTTCGAAAGTCGGCAGACTCACTGCAGAGGGAAATGAAAAGAAGGGGAAAAAGCAAAATGCGGCCACATAGCAGATCGAAACCCGGCACTAAAGCCGCGAAAAAATACTAAAAGGAATTACCAAAGAGAATTGTCATAAATGCACAATATCTACAGACGACCAAGGAGCTGATCAAAATCAGACGGAAATCAACCTCAAAATTCGGAGAATCGCATAGCAATCGTCGTAATGACCGGATGCTGACTAGGTTCTGTGGGAAAGGAAGTTGATTGGCGGGGCGAGGGGAGAAAAAAAGAAAAACCACTCGGAGAAGCAACTATAAGGACGAAAGAAAGATAGTGCTTTTTTCGTGTGAGTCAAGAGGGCATCAGACAAAAAGAAGGAGGGACAAGTCACATTAGTCGCGAACAAGGATTCCATTACCGATCAAGCAGCTCACCAAAAAAGTGAAAAAAAAGGAAAGAAGCCGCAAAAGTTGTAATTCACGCATAAACTAAGACTTCGGGAAGGGAAGGAGACGGGTGAATAAGCCCGTTTAAACCGCCTAAAGAGGAAAAGCTTTTTGCAAGGGAAGGGAGAGGCAGGATAAAGAGAGGACAGCATCACTAGGAGGTCAAGGCAATGGACATGAACTACGGCAGCCAGCGATAAGGCAGGAAGGAAGGGGGTAAAGAGGTCGGACACTCTCCTCCCGTTCCAAACAGAAGTTCGCTCTCGAGTGGGAGAGGAAAGACCGCAGGATCTGCAGCTCAAGATCAAAATTGGAAACATCCAGGGGACAAGTCTTTCCTGAAGTCGAAATTGAAAAAAATTCGTCATGAGCAGGTAGAGCCAGGGTGCGAAACGAAAGATGAAAGGAACACGGAGCCGTAAAAGAGGGAGAAACGGATGAAGGCGAAAAAAACGTTAAATTAAAGGAGAGTGACCGAGCAGCCAAAACATCACTGGTAGGCTAAATCAAAGAGGGAGGGGAAACGAGCGAATCGAAAGGACCTACTGTCGGGCAAGGGGGGTCACCGAAGATCATCGATCTAACATCGGTAGGGCGGAAAAAATGGAGCAGAAGCCTTGGAAACGAAAAAAAAGGGCAAAAACGATTGAAAAAGAAAAGCACTTTGTGGGATGGAGGCGTGGCGCAAAAAGGGAGGGCCTAACCCGCTAAACGACATCAAAAAAGTAAAGAAGATGGAAGGAGTGACTGAGTATATACCAAAACCCTAGCTGACCATGGAGCACCGTGCAAGACCGGAGAACGAATTCTGAAAGGGGAAGTGTTGGAAAAGTTCTGAAATTTGGGGCGTGGACTTTCCTGGGGTGTGGATGCTTATTAGCTCAAAAAAACAAGGAAGAGGTGCCCGCCAGCCAAGCGAACCGGAAAAGTGGGGAGTGTTGTTTACAGTATGATAGGGGACCAACTAAAGGGTATGAGGTAATCAAGCAGGTTAAGAATCAAAGGGGTCGACACGAAAGAAAAGGATTCTATAAGGAAAAGAGGTTGGAGAAGTCAAAAAAAGCACCATCGAATTGGGGGGTAATAGAAGATCATGGGATGAAGGGGGAAAACGGGAAAAGAGTTTCTACACGGAGAACAGCAGGAAGTTCGGCCATACCCCTGGTCTACCTTACTTACCTGGCGGGGGGAAGAGGGGGAAAAGTTTCATCCCCGTCCGGACCAAAGGGCAGACTTGCTGCATTAACGTACAAAAGGCGCAACCTGGGGACCGTTGCTAGCGGTGCCAAGGGAGTGACGTGGATATTTAGATCACAAATGGGGATAAATCGAGGATCGGGGCTGGTGCATCCCAGTAGGTGACGTTTCACAAGGGAGGAGGAACATCGAAAGGCACGAGAGGAGCTGGCAGGAACGGCGTCGAAAGAGACTCTCACACACACGAGGGGGGAGGAAAAGAAGGGCGAGCAGCAAGTCTTCCCAGCCTCTCGGAGAACCGAGGGGAGGAAACTCTCGACGTAAAATTACTAGAAAAGAAAACCACTAGGAAACCAATCCAAACGATCACTTCAGAAGGAAATTACCGCTTCCAAACAGGATACCTATTCCCTCTTCAAAAAAAAAGGATAGAAAACGGAGACTAAGGGAGCACAGGGTATAACGACACCATCAGGATCAACTTATGGGAAAAAAAAGAGTGGTTCAGCAAAAACCAGACGAAATATGGGAGGACCGGGGGGGAAAACTTCCATAGTTACTTAGGAGAAACTAGATTGGCCGACATACGTAAATGAGCATGTTTGGGTACGCCTTACCCTGACGTAAAATCCAATGAGCTGGAAAAAGGGCAACACCGTAGATAGGAAATAACGCGGTTGTATGATGTAAAATCAAACCATTGAGGACTCACTTGAAGAAGAAGAGATGGCCATCCGGGATCCCACTAAATTACATAGAAAAGGGTTTGCAAAAAGAACTTAACGAAACGGTTTACTGAGTAAGCAAACACAAGGAAAAATGAAAAGAAAACGCCAAAAAAAGGTAATGGAAAGACGAACTTTTGCGCATAGGGAGTGAAAAAAAAATGGTAAGGAGAGGGGGGGACCTCTACAGTAAAGGGGACCAGATACGGGATGATCGTTAGTTTAATTTTTGACCTTAAGGGCTTTGCGTCTGCAACATCCTGAAGAAAAGAGTGATGAAGACAGGTAATAGCCTTTGAGGGACGGAACACGAACGCGGGGACAGAAAAGAGAGATCCGGCGGGAATAAAGAGAGAGTCGAGTCAGCTCAAAAAAAGGGGAAAAAATCAAGGGAAGGAATTCTTCACTTTTGGCTGACAGCGAAACTCAGAGAAAAAGAAGAATTGGTGATTTCTGTCCTTACACTTTGTAAAGAACTCTATCGGGCGAGTTAAGGGCCAGAGGTTCGTTTAGCACCGTTCTCTACTCGTATCATGGAAAGAGGGGGGAAGAGGATTAGAAAAAGGTCAACATGCTCAATCCAGACCGGAGAAACGGAAGATAATCGGAGAAAGCTGATTACCCGGCTAAGAATCAAGACGAGAAAAAGCTAAAAAGGATTAAACGGGAGGATAGTGTCGAACGCGCCTAAACTCTTAAAATAGAAAAATCGGGAGTATAGGGGGGAAGTCGGGCTAAAATAGACGCTCAAAACCTAAGAAAGAAAGTCAAAGGAAGGGGGAATACCTCGCTGGCAGAAGGGAAAAAACTTGAAGAAAAGAGAAAAAGAAAAGGAAAAAGTGAGGCAAGTCTCTTAGTCACTCCGAAACCGATTTTCGTGGGACGGAGAGGAGAAAGGTTGTGGAGAGGGGAGAGCAGGCTTATGCACCAGAGAACATGGCACGAAAAAAAAGGAGGGGAAAGCACCTTAGGGGGGGGACATTGCTCGAAAAATCTTGAAAAGGACAGCCGCATAGCAAGAGATTTCTTTTCGGCTTACAAGCACGAAGGAAAACCCGGAAGGGGTGTGCGTGGCAAAGAGAAAAAGCCAAGAACGTCAGCCTGAGGCACAAACGAGGAAGGCGGGACGCAGAATGATCTAGATAAAAGAGAAATTTGAGGAGATCAGGGATCCACGGATGTTGGGTGAAAAAAGTTTACTAGGGGAGGGAGAACGAGAAAGGTTGGGAAAGGTCTCAGTAAAACGAAAGGAAGGGGCTATGGCGTGGCGCGTGGATTTACGGTAGAAGGAGATCAAATATATGGGTGAACGAGGAAAAGCACTCTACAGCCTACTTAACCAGGGAAGAGGGGAAAACAGACTTCAGGACAGGGAAAAAAAAATTTTTAAACACCTGCACAAACAGAGGGAACAACTGAGCCTGCTTCGAGGGGGAAGACCGGTGAATTGTAATGGGGAAAACGAAGGGTCAATCGCGGTCGTCGGCGATTCCCTCCATCTCGAATTCAAGGACTCCTTCAGGGGAGACGAAAGAAGAAGAACTCGTTTTCCTACCGAAATGGGGCAAACAAAGGGGGCACGTAAATGGGAACCTGACTAAAACATCACGCGAGGACTTGGAAAAGGGTAAGGAAACAGGGAGGCGATCTAGAAAGCGGTAAAGGACTATTTCAAACCTGATGCGGTAGCAAGGAAAAAAAGAAGGGGACAGGTTTGGCCTGCAAAAAAGCCACTACTTGAAAATTCACAATGACTTTGGGGTGGGAAAAGAAAGAAGAGTGCATCGATGGCGCATGCAGGAGGCGACAAAAACATCTTGAAACAATGCTTACGTTTGAAGAGGGAAGGAGAAAAAGAGTGCGGAAGAAAACGAGGGTTGCCAAAGGCCAAAAAATTAGGAAAAATCCAGCCTCAGCCTCAGCGAGGGCCAATCAAAAAATATGAATCTCTCTAACACAACGGGGGAAGGGGGGAAGAGAGATTCATCAGAAGGGGGTAGCGCCGAGAGGGCTTGATCACGGGAAGCAAACCAGGGAAAGAAAGGGAATAAGATCAAAAGAAAAGTCGCGCTCGCTTGAAACGGAATGAAAATCTCGATCTCAGATGCCCTCCTCTATAAAGTCAAAACTTATAATTCGGGTAGGGGTCCGAAGCTCGACCAGGGGAAACCGTCGTAGGAAAGGAAGGCCAAACTTGAAACACAAGAAGGGGAGCATCTACATCCAACCGGGAAAAGGAAGCCAAATAGTCCGACACTTTGAGGAGGGAATCTACTACGGGTGCAACTTCGCCCGTTGGGGAAAAGGAGAGCGGTTCATTTCCATGCAAGGCATGTCATGGGAAAAAAAAAGGTCTTACAACGCTGAAAGATAACGGCAGGGAGTTCGAAAGGAGAGGACTGAAGAACGGAGTGTATGAATCGGGGCCACTACAGGGAACCTGGGACACGTTCCCTTCAATTCCAAAATACAAATACTACGAGAAGAAGGAGTGTTGCACACAGCCATCAGGGTGGAAGGGGGAAAAACGTCTTAAGAAGATGCAAGGCTCCTGCCTCGGTACCAAAAATCTAGAGGCAAGGAAAAGATTCGCGTCAAAGAGAGTATTCGCTACATAACCGGGGCACTCCCAACGCCTAGAGAAAAAAAAAAGAAGGGCTGTAACGCCGCGAAGTTCAGAATGGCAAAATATCTAGCCAGCAAGGAAGGCGAGATGCAAAGAAAGGATCTCTATCTCCGCACCATGCGATAAACGTCGATCGAGCAAGGACTCGTAAAGTCGAGGGAACGGGATGCGGGACGTGTCTTGAGTTTGCTCGAAGTGAAACGCACTCAACATTAAAAATCATATGTGCCCTCGCAGGGAAGAAGAAGACTTAGTTGGGTTCTGGAGTCACCCGTGAATTAGAGCCCTTGGCAGAGAAGACAAGGAAATGAGGAGCGGGGACAAAAAGAAGGTCAACTTGAGATCAGAAGAAGAAAGGAGGCCAAACCAGAGAAAGAGCCCGCAGGAAAAACGTGTAAGCGGAGCGCACAGAAGAGAAAGGAAGAAAGTTCTGAAATGTCCGTATTTGATTTTCAGAAAACAAGAGAACTAGGAACCGGCTTTGGTTGACAGAATCCGAAAAAAAATCAAAAAGACACATGCAGTCGATAACGGCCTCGTAGCAAGGTCGACAGGGAAAGAATCACGAAATCGGATATTCCGAAGGGTCGTAAATCGACACTCTCAGAAAGGGGTCCATACCGTGAAAGCCCGGTGCGGTCGCCCGTGGGGCCTCAAAGAATACCGCTCGAGATCGATCTAACCACGACAGGAATAGGAAAAGTTCCGAATATCAAACTTCTGTAACCGGTAGAGAAAGGGACTAAACGAACGAGGGGCCGAAAAAAGGGTAGCGTGTAAACCGATTAAAAGCAGGCTAACCAATAAGTATCGGAAAAAACAAGTCAAGAAAAGAAAAGCAAACTGGTAGCTCAAAAAAATTTGAACAAAGAGGGCAATCGAAAGCCTATGCGTCAAAAAACTGGTGGTTACCAAGGATCACAGAATCGACTTTAGCTGATGGCTATCATGGGTGCAGGAGAGACAGGTTAAACATGAGGTTAGGAGGATGGAGCCTCACTTGGGTGGAGAAGAGGGGCGAACTGTCATACCGAGAAGCCGGATCATACGTTACTGAATGCAGAGTTAAGGCGGTGTATGTTAGCGAGAAAAAAGGGAGATCAGGACCAGGATCCCTGGGCAATACTAGGGCTCAAACAGAGGACTTTCCTTACGGGGGGAAGGGCTGAGGGGGTGCGTTGACAAGGTGTTTAATATTAGCGTCAAAACCGTCCAAGGGTTGCACCTTCCAATCGAGCGAATACGCCTTAATTGAAAAACGTGTGGGGGGGTGTAGCAAGAAAAGGGGGAAAATCCCATTATCCATAACATCAATCAGAAAAGGCCGGGGAGATGACAGAGCAACAAAGAGGACTATAAGATGTAAAAGGAAGAGGAGTAAATTCAAAATACGAGAAAGTGACCGATCAGTATTCATTGGGGTCCTAGGCTAAAGGAAGGACTTGGGAGGAAAGAATCAGTCATAATACAATCGAGAGTAAAAAGGGACGAAATGGATAAAAAGTATCGTAAAGTCGTCCCGTTGAAAAAGTGAATACAGTCGGAAAAAGAACGGTAAGAACATAGGAATAAAACAGTCTACCCTTACGCAAGGGAGGGAGAAAAGGGGAGAAGGGGGAAGTAGAAGGGAAAGGGGAGATGGAGGAAGGGGATCTCAGGTTTGTAAAATAGAGGATCGGGGAGGTTGAAGCCCTATTTTGAACATGAAAAAGGTCCCCTAAACGAAGCGAAGAAAAGGAAGAGGCGGAGAAAATCAATAAAAAAACCACAAAAAAAAAGAGTATGAAAAAGAGAAAGAGTGTTAAACCCGCCTAATGCTGAAAAAAAAAAAACCTCGAGGGCACCGGGGGGAGACGAAACTCTTCAGTCGACAAGCAAAGAAGGGATTCAAAAACAAAAACCCTCGGTTGGGAAAAAAGGAGAACTTTCCATCACCACGAAAGACAATCCGGCAAAATAAGGGCAAAGAGAAATAAGGAGGGGGGAAGTCAGTCCTCGTCTCCGAGAAGAACTTGTTTAAAGAGGAAGAAGGTCGATACTTTTAAGGAATTTCTAAAGGGCCTAACGCCGTCTGGACTGAGGATAGCGGATCGAGGGGAAGCCAATTACGTAAAAGAAGCAGGAGGGAAAAGAATTAAAAGGAAAGGGCAATAGCTGAAGTTAAGGTAGAAACCGAGGATACGGACAAATTATAAGACGCGTTTGAAAGTGAGGTAATCGAACAGGCCTTAAACTCCCTGCTGGTTAAAACTATATGAAATCCGGAGGGGGAAAAAAGAAGGGGAGAGAAAAAGTGGGGTGCCACGGGAAGCGCGGAGAAGAAAAAGGACGAAACGGGATTGACGTTTTACCACCGTCAGCAGAAAAATAAGGAAACGAAAAAAACAAACCGCCCAAAGGAATGGCCAGACGTCTGGGGGATCCTAGGAGTGCCACTGCAACTTGGATCAAGGGATCAATATACTCCTTGACGCCTTCAATGATGAAAATGGAAGTATTCGTGGGTAAGAGGGTGAAGGAACTTTCGGGGGAGGACGAAAAACGTCCATGAAAGTGTAGCTCACGAATGAAATAGCCTGGGGAACTGATATAATGCACATGAAATCCAAAGAGGAAGGATGCGAGATACGTAGCGGCGGCCAAATGGAGAAACGCTCAGGTGATATGCAGAAGTGGAAAAAAGGGGACTAACAGGGGTCTTTTTTCGGCTGACGAGGAAGAAAGAATCCTCAAACAAAAAGGGGAAGAAGGCACCGGTTGAAGAACATAAGAGACGACGTGAGGTCCAGGGGTTCTCAACAAGAGAACCGATCAGAAAGGAAAGGGGGGTCATCGGATGAAAACGAAAAAATGGATCACGTGTCAAGAAATTTAGGGTCCTCCAATCCGGACTTATATCTGGAAAGACGATACCCCTAAGACTAAAACAGATATCGGACGATCAGGATTTAGTCGAAAAAAAAACCGGAGAAAAGAAAAGGTGGCGATCTTATGGGGAGATCAGAAACGGAGGACCTAAGGTAAGAGATCTGAAAAGAGGATTGAATTTCAAAGAACGTAAAAAAAGTGTTGAAGAGGGAATGGCTTAGCCCTTTACTACTTATCAATAACGGTGAAATAACTGGAGTAGAGACTTATTGCAGAGCAAATATAAACCAAGCTTGGGGAAACTTCGAACGGGTGGGGAAGAAGGGGGAGCGGCTTGATCTGAACAAAGCAAACAGGTAAAAAAATGACTGGTCCTTCAATGGGGAAAGGGATCTGGAAAAGGGAATGACCAAAAAAGAGGGGAGGGTTCGGATGGAAAGCTAGGCTACGAAAGTGGGGGGGTAATGTCCCTCGAGCAAAAGAGAAATACAGACGAAGACCTGAGGCAAAACAGACTTCGTCGCGGAGCGAGGGAGACTAGACCACATGTAGGAGATCTGAATAAAGGTTAGCATAAAACAAAAGAAAAGCGAAGGGGGAGAGCTCGATCGCCTATGGGAAGGAGGGAGGGGGGGGCCAGCCGCGGCAGGGGAGGAAGGGAGAACTCGTGCAAGGTTTTCCGTTATAAAAACTCGCGATCGTATGCACCTAGAGAGAGGGGCAAGAACCGCGGAGCATGAAAGACTTCGAAGAGTCCTACACAGTGAAAAACGAATGAGGGGTCTGGTTGAAACCTTAAGCAACTGTCCGGAACGAAAAAAAGGGGATTTTGATGGAACGAAAGGACAAATCGGGGGGGGAACGGTCGCGAGATTCAAACGAAGAAAAGAAGTCTACTTCGAACCCAGCCTGAGCCTCGGGGGGGGATCTAAAAAAAGAGGGGGGGGACAACCGTGGACACTTACAGCCTTAGTTAAAGAGCCGGTCCGGTCAAGGGCAAGTAAAAAGTGTCGCGAAGAGGGCGACTATTGAGTAAGGGGGAGGATAAATATGCTTACTAGGGAAGCGGGAAATGCGCAATTCACCTCAGCCGACGCGGGTAAAACGAGAAGAAAGGAGTGGGGCCATATTGACGGAAGGAGCGCGGGAGAGAAGGAGAGAAAAAAATCAGACTTCCCTAAAAAGCGGCGCCAACGCGGTAGTGCGGGGAGGGATTATTGGACTGAGCCTTAACACCGGTCTTACGCCTGGAGAAGGGAAGAGCTCAACGCTTAGACAAAGCAACTCAGAGATGAATACTCTAAACAACACCAACGGAGTAAAGGAGGGAAAGGCTTGTCGAAAAAAGGGGGGGAGGCTTGGAGCAAGAGAACAAAAAATGGCCACTAGGGAAATACGAAGCCCCGAAAAGGGGGGGAGACTCTTCGGGAAAGAAAGGGGGGAGGAAATTGGTCAGTATCCCAGCAGGCAATAGATCAAGTCACCGGGGGAAATGAGGGAAAAACGCCTTGCTCGACGAAAGGGTAACAAGAGCGTTCGAACGAGGGGGAAAGTGCACAACTAAACGAGCCTTCTTAATCCTCGGCACAGACCAACGTCAACGGAAAAGAGGAAAAACGAAAAAGCTTGGGGAAATTCGCCCTTTGGAAAACGAGAGATGACTTTCCAGGCATGATTGTCAAGCCACCGCGGACAAAACGTAGGGGGGGGGAGCTAAAAAAAAGAGTCATGCAGGAAGAGAAAAGGTAAACTGAATGAGAGGAGTAGGGAGAGAAGACGACCGACCGATTGAAACTTTTTCCAGTCGAAAGAACGGTGAGTCCAGCTAAGTCAGAACTACTGTGAACACGACATCGGTGAAACCCCGTCGGACAGGAGCAGGCTCCTTCAAGTAAAAGGGCCCGCTAAGGGGGCAATAGAGAGAAAAAGATGAGAGAAAGGGGCTACACCGGAAAACGCAGAAATCCAGGATAAAAACCACGGCTTGCCTCAAGAAAACGGGTGTCAGGAAAGTGCAAAAATATCTATCCGAACGAAAGAAAAAAATACCGGGTGCAAAAAGCCTTGAGCTCGTCCAACTTCAAATAAATAGAGAATAGCTCTGTAAGCGAAACAATAAAACTCTTAGGAATGTAATTCAAGAGGGGGATTCATTGAGTGGAGCTTTTGGGGGGGAACGAAGGGGACAAAACACACGAAAAAAAACGGCCCAGATCGGTGAAAAGAAGAAAAAAATCGGTCGGGGGGAGTGTGTCATTCCAAGCTTTCTTAGAATGCAAACGGAACAAGTCATTCATCGCGACAAGCTGAACTGCAGAGCAAGCCGAAGAAGGAGGGAAAAAACAACGTAAGAAAAGCAAAAAAGGAACCATCGGAAAGAGAGAAATCACTGTCTGAAAAGTTCAGATTGAAAAAGGGGGGGGGGGGGGGAACCGCTCAGCAGAAAACTATTGAAAGGAACACAACCGGGCTGATAAGAAAGAGAAGAGAACTCGTAGGTCAGAAAGGAAAACCTTATATACGTCTAGAAAGCTAGAGGAAGAAGCAGGGTTACGGGCTTAGACACGGACCTCCCACCATCCAGGGGCTCGAAGCGTCTAGGTGAAGAGCTCGTCCAGGGCCAACGAAGAAAAAGGAATCGCCGTCAAGAGTGAGGGGCCACAAGAACAGGCTGAAAAGGACCTTCAGTGAGGGAAGAGAGAGAAAAAAAACAATTGTAAAGAGCAAGTATAAAATGAGAAAAACCGAACTATGTCCCTTACGAAACCGACTTTAAAAAAAATAGGCTCCGCTAACAAGGAAGCTTATAAAAAGTTGAAGATTCAGCCGAAAAAAAAGAACGGAGAGGAAGTCAAACTCGGGCTTTAACAGACTCAAGAAGCGTGTCGGGGGGCCAAACTTTGGAACCGCCGGGCAGCAGTACGGTCAGATCGGTAAGAGGAGGAGGGGGATTCGGGGGTGCCCAGTCGATCATTTGAACGGGCGAAGCACCGTTTCAAGGGCATGGGAGACTGGAATAACATCCCTTGGGGGGGAGGAAGGGCGTTGGCGAACGAAAAAACGGTTGAAGGAACAAGAAACTACCGATCACCGGAGAAGGGAAGAGGGGAAGGAGTGACTGCTCTTCTCCAGAAACAACGTAATCTGGGACAGAACCCGTTTCAAGAACTAAAGCAACAGCGCGGCCTACCGTTGGGGAAGGCAGAGGGAGTGACTTCCTTGTGTGAGGGGGGGTCGGACGAAAACCGGGGGAAAGAGGGGCAGGGCCATCGCTGCTACCTAAGCGATGCTGTGGCAAAAAATTTGGGGGTTAGAAAGGAGAAGTCTATTTTGTAACCCAGCAAGATAGCACAAAGGGCAGAAACAGAGAATAAGATTCCCCAACGCGTACCTAGAAAGATGCAGACTGTGTAGAAAGGAAACTATAAGCCAGGAATGTGAGCAAAAAAGGGAAGGGGAAAGAAAAGGGGGTCCCGACAGTGGGAGAAAGTAACAAGCGAGCAGATATCAGAAGAAAGCAGGAAGGACGCAACGGAGGTTTCATGAATCGGAAAGGTGTAGGGGGGCCTCGGAAAGTCCAAAAAAGTGCTGAACAGAAGGAAAAAAAGATGCATGAGAATAAAGGGAAAAGGGCGGAGGAAAATTTGACAGGGCTCAGGCTGTACCGTTGAAGGGAAGGAACAGTGCTCACTGAAAAAAACGCGGTATGATGGTTCTTGGAAATACCTATTGTAATTACGATCCTGACAGATGTCCCTCTAGAGAGGGTGATCAAGGAAAAGCGGCGTCGAAAGAGAGCTTCAAAAAACAACAAAATTATAGAAACGGGGCCTAGATGACCAGCTCAGAGCGTAACCGCTTCGAGGATCAAATCGTACAGCAGTAAAAACAGAAGGGGGGAACACCAGAAATCCAGAATAAAATGAGAAGAAAGGGACCTTCCATCACGAAGACGACCACGGCAAAAATCGCAAAAGCGCCTAAAACAAGGTAGAACTGGTCAGCCTCTGTCTCATATTTCCTACGGGAAATTTTCAAGAGGAAAGAAAACGAGGGGTGGAGACCCATGTCGAGAAAAAAAGAAGGCAAAGCTTCATGAGATAGAGACGGGGTGGGTCGCCAAGCTTCAATGAGCAAAAAGGTCGGAAACCTATTCCACAGTCAAAGACGTTCAACAGAGATGGAGAAAAGGGGGAGAAAGCGGAGAAGGCAAATAGAGCGTTTGTGAGTAATCGCCCAAGAATGAGAAAGGATTGAAGAAGAAAGGCCAAATTTGTGGGGGGGGGAAAACTAAATATCTCTTCAGGAAATGTGTGTTCCAAGGGTATCGATGAGAAGAGAAAGGGAAGGGAAAAGAAGGAAAAGGTTTTTGAAGCCTGGACTCAAAAAGTCACCAAAAAGAATCCTAGAAGAAGGAAGGGGAAAACTTCTGTTGCAAACGAACTAGGTTTACCACGCTCATCCTCGACGGTGGGGCGGTCAGCGATATAAAGGAAAAAAAGGGGAACGTTGTTCCATGTACTTATGTCGGGGAGTTATCGGGTACAGTACGGTTGGTGAGTTCCAAAGGAATTAATCAACAAAGGGGAGGTTCAAAAAGCAAAAAAGAATGTTAATAGCAAGGGGAAACGCAAAGGAACAGGATCGAACGCGGTAACAAAAAAAGAAGGAGGACGGATCCGGGAGGTCCCACAGTTACTAAAGCTCGAGGGCGAAGATCTGGTCAAGAAAAAACAAGAGGGTGAAGGAAGGACAGGGAAGGATGACTATACGAGAACAAAGAAGGTCGCGAGGCCCTTCATGCCGGGAGTAAACGCTAAGCGCTCGTTTGAAACCTATTGAGGTAGAAAGGGGACAAATACAGGTCATTACGCAGGGGGGGGGGTTATAGATGCGAAATTTCAGCAGGTTTGTAATCCACTTTAAAAAATCCCAAAAAGGGGAGAAGGAAAGAAGGAGATGCAGAGAGACCCAGCAAAAAACTACTACGATGGGGAAAGGGGGGAGGAGAGGGGGGCTAACGTAGAGAACCAAAAATGGAATATCAGGATTAGAAAAAAATTAGCATCATAACTGCTGACACTACGTAACCGGCATCTCTTGGAGCTACGAAGAGAAAGGGAAAAAGACTTGTGAAATAGGCATAAAATAAATACTTTACTAACGGAAAAGAAAAAGAAGAGACCTTGTCAGAACGTGAAGCTAGAGGGTCGAAAAGAAAAAGATTTTCAAGGGGTGGCGGGCTCTTCGAGGGGGGAAATTTGGAGAGCAGAACTTGACTGATTCACAACGAGGACTAATGAGGAAGGAAAGGGGAAGGGAAAATAAAGGGGGAAAAAGCAAGAGAGGGAGGTTTAGGGCTTACCGAAAAAATCATAGTTGGGTCAATCGGGCAAAACTAACAGAAGCATACCTTAGGCACGCCGAGTCGCACTAGGAGAAGAGAGACCTCAATGATTGGGGGAGATATAACAGTTCTGTTGGCACGAGCAGGAGGGAGCGAGAGCGATCGCATATGGGAACAATTAAAAAACCCGTTGGCGTATTGTAGGACGAGGAGGTAGTTTGAAGGTGGTAGCTCTCATATCGGTATAGCTTTGAGCGGGACAGCAGAGGCGGGAGCCTTTCCGTCAAAAAAGAAGAAAACTCACCAAAGGAGGGCGTAGGGGGGAAAAAGGAAGCAATGCATAGCGGATACCGGGGTCATGGGGGATAAAAGTTTTAAGGTTCTTGAACGTCCTATTCCATCAAAAATCCAGAAAGACTCTGAGGAGACGCCCTGCCTTCACATATGGGGGGGGGGGGAAACCAAGATCGGGGGGGAATAAGGGGGGGCATTCCAGTGCCAGGGGACCAGGGCGCTCGCCTGTTCAAAAGTGCGCATGCACCTTAAGAGCAGGGGCAAGAAACCGTAAATTTCATGCGAAAAGGGGAACTGAAGCAGAGCGGGAGGGAAGAAACCGAAACGCGGTAAAAATTCGAGCAAGGGGGAGTCAAATGAAAGGTGACGTTGATAATTTGGGGGAAGAAAAGGGAACCAGAAATCTTGAAATTAACCAAAGAAAAGGAACAAAAAGACTTTATTGCGGAGGAATTGTCCGAGGGCCGTAACCAAAAAAAAGAGGAAAGACTTTATCCGGACAAAAAAAAACCGCGAGTAGAAAAAAAAACTAAAAAAAGGGAGATCTCTAAAAACAAGAAGATTCATCTCTTGAGGCTGGGGAAAGAAGCGCCGAGGAGAGAGATACGAACGGAAAAGCGAAGGAAAGAAAGCACTAAGGCGGCGAAATCCGAGTCAATTGTTAATTCAAGATTGGAGTTCTGGTAGGATCTCCAGCATACATCTATCCAAGAAAACTTCTGGTCCCAAAGGAAGGGGAAAACGACGAGTTACTCTGGCAGAGGGAAGGCCACACGGCAAAGGGAAAGAGGAAGCACTCCGGGCAACACAAAAAAAAAAATAGAAAAAAGACACCGGGGATTTCGCAAAGAGAGCAGAAGGGGCCTTCGCCCAGGAACACTACGGAGCGTCTGTACAGTCAATTCGGTAATTTCCCAACGGGAGGACCAACGAAACTGGATTCGGTAAACCAGGGGAGAGGTGGGAGAGAAACGTACTGAAGTCGGGAGATTTAAAACGGGAAAAACTGACTGTTCCGTCAAGGAAAAAGGAAAGGGCTTCAGGAGACGCGTTTTTAACAAACGAACTCGTGACGGGGGGTAAAAAAAAAGGAGGGAGAAGTCGCAAATTCAATGAACTGGCGGAACGCTTGAGTGAATGGCAAAAAGATCGCGAAAAAAACGAGAAACGCTACACTGCAAACAGAAAAAGGAAACGCGCAAAGAAGCACAAATGACGGGCTACCCGCGATTCAACGATCAAAAACAGCCCGGAACCTGAGATAGTGGATCAAGAAGGATATCGAACTCTAGGTAGGAGGTATCGGCCTAGCAGAGAGCAGAAGAATCGGAATTATCTGGCCTCAGTGGCGAAGCTTTCTTGAGAGCAGGAAAAAAAAAGGAAGACGAGGGGTGGCCAGAATAAAGCCAAAAGAAAATCTCTTGTGATTTGTCGTGTGTCATTCAATCGCTTATAGCCCAAAAGGGAAGTCCACCTGACAGGAGCGACAATGTCTCTTAACTAGACAAGCAGAAAAGGCCAAAAGGAGAAGAGAAAACGGAAAAATAGGGGGGAAAGAAGGAACAGGACTGGAATCACGTTCTGAAAAGGTCCGATCTTTGATTAAGTAAAAGAGGCCGTAGGAAGAGGCAACAACCCCCACTAGTAAAAAGGACACTGGGAATTGAAGATAATGAAGAGAAAAGAGAAGACGTTAAAGGACAGTTAATAAGAAAGAGAAGAGAACGATGGAGATTCCAGTAAACCAGGGAGGGCGGTTCGACACAGACATCCCAAGGGAAAGACCGTCTCCGTTCGGAGCGCCCGGGGTCCTCATACTTCAAGGACTCAAAGGAGTCTCCTTCAGACAGGAGGAGAAATCCCCTTATAACAACATGCTTGACCTTCTTTCGAGAAAAGAGGAAATAAAAAAAAAATTAGGAGGAATAAGAAGGAGGGAAAGGATAACTAAAAGGAAAAGACGACCGAAGCGTTGAACAACTGATGAGAATCCGCAACACCAATTAGTTCTTCTCTTAAGAAGGTCAGGCAGAGGGAAGGAGGCAAATCGAATGGAAAACTAGAAACCGAGCGTAGAAAAAGGTGGGGAAAGCGGGTACAATATATAAGGGTCATCGTACCAGGAACGGGGACATGCGTTTTCAAAACTATTCAACTACGTCTCAGAAAGGGGGGGGGAAGGAGTGTGCGGATCAAAGAAAAGGGGGAAAGTCAAGAAACAAACCGACTAAACGAAAAATGATCATCAAGGAAAGGGACGGCATTTACTGATTATATAGGACACAGAAACTTAAGACTCTGAAAAGACCGGCGAAACAGGAAAAGAGGACATTAAACCGGTTGTAACAAAAATGCTTTGTTGGCGTTTGACAGGGGACTTGGGGGGCGGAGGAATGTCGGGGAAAAACCGTTCATACGGTAAAAAATCGATTCTAAAGACTCCTAGCAAAAGTTTTTGGGTGAAGAAGAAGAAAGCCTGCAATGGGACCCATCCAGGGGGAGGGCAATAAGAAAATCATCAAAAATGTATAAAAGGTCGAGGTCAAAGAGAAATTCAATAAAATCATATCGTTGTAACTCACGCTCCACAGTGGGACGCTGAGAGGGGGGGGGAAGGAAAATGGTAAAAGAAGGGGGGGACGTACTTGGCGAAAAAAAAAACAAGGAAGGGCGATAGAAGAAGACAGAAGAAGTCAGTAAAGGAGGAAAGATAAGGAGCGGAATTTGTTTCCGTTGAAAGTTGGGCCACGGAAATACCACAAAAAAAGGGCAAGTTCGGAAAGCTCCTTGTTAAAAATTAAAGATCTGGGGAAGGGCGAGTCTTTCCGGGGAACACAAAAAATGGAGGGAAAGTCTAGGGTGTCGAACCTCTAGTCTGCAGGGGGCTCCCTATTTGATGTCGGGACCCACGAAACGGGAATACGAGGAAATGGAAGGGCGGCGAAATAATAAAAACAAAAACAACGGAATGAGGAAGGAAAATAAGATTAGAACTCCTCCGTTCAGGAAAAAAAAAAGTCTAGGATCACCATTCTAGGGAAAAAAGCTAGGAAAGGATAAAACTCACTAGGGATGCACCATCCACCGATCTATGTCGCAAAAAGGGGAAAAAGGGAACGGAAAGCAAGGAGCAAAAAAAGGAAAAAAAGCTCGCAACTAGCAAACAAATGAGTCAGGGGAGAGGGCAGCCTCTTCTTCCAGGTTTTAAAAAAAATTTCAAAATAGATGCAAGGGGAAGGAAGATATTGGTATAAATTTCTACCTGCCATTTCCAAATCCGAGGAAAGGAGGGACCAAGACGTAAACAAAACCCTTACCCCAGGAAAGAAGAGAAAAATTCAGGGAGGGATCGGGGGAAGGGATCACCGCTTCAGAAAAGAATCCGGAAAAAAAAGGGATGATGTAATCTGCCCTTCCTTCGAAAAACTGAGGTGATGAAACTATATTGGCCCCGGGCCAACTACAATAGCTCGAAAAAAAAAGGGTTGAAAGGAAGAGCGAAGGGGTAGCAGCGACGGCCAGAAAGACGGTTTGCTACTAGCAAAACACAGAAATCAAAAAAAGAAGCAACCGCGAAAAAATAGGGTCAGCGTCTGGCCGCCCTAGGTCTTGAAACTTAGAAGGGAGACCAGAGTTCGAAGGGGAGTTAAAAGAAAGGAACGAGGAAATAGATTTGACGAACGATGATTATTTTAAGGGAGATGTGCGTGCGCAAACGCAGAAGACAAATGATGAGTCAAAAAAAAAAGGTGAAATAGCTTTCGAGCCAAACAAAGGGGAAAAGCGGGGAAAAAGAGGACCGGAAAGAGATGCAATGCGGGAAAAAAGGGAGAAAATCGGCTGTCTAGTCGCTCAGGGACAAATCACGAGAAAGACATAGCTTTTCTTCGTTACTCTAACGAAAAAGAGGAGAATCCGAACGTGGTAGATGGTCAGTGGCCGGTTTAATCTGCGAGGGGAGAGGGGTCTGGGGAGTCAAGATCCTAAAGGGAGAAGAAGAATGGGTGAGACGAGCTTCGAAATAAGGAAAAAAAGGGGTGGACCACACCAATCCGTATACAGGGGAGAAATCAGCTCAGAAAACTATTAACCCAGACCGCGACGAGAAACAAGAGGGAAAGGAGAAGGAAAGAAAGAGACACAGCCCGTAATATCAAAACGGGGCGATGAAGAGTTAGTACATTCGAACTGCAAGAACCTACTGCAAAAAGGTCTGCCATCTAAAAAAAAAGGTGAGAGGAGGGATGTCTACGGGATACTTCAAATATCAGGATTGTTGGAAAAGGGGAGGAAGGATTCGCTAGAAGAATACAATTTCCGAGGCAGAGGAGAAGTGGTGGCAAATTGGAGAGGAGGGACTTAGCTACGGGAAATTGCTCAACTACTGAAAAAGGTCATTGCCGGGAGTTAATGCTTAACAATTGGTAGAAAATACAAAAAGAGTCTTTTTGCGACGGGGGAGAGGCAAAAAACTCGAGGGGCAAGGGGGGGGGGTGAGTTCCCTCGAGCAAAAGCTAAAACGCAACGAGAAGAAAAGCGGAAGTCCTTCAAGAGCAGGGATCTAGACCTCATGAGGTTGAGAGATCGGAAATCCCGGATGGAGGGCACGAGAGAGGAAAAAAGGCGCAGCGTCAAAATCCTGTATTACAAAGGGCAGACGGCACACCCTAAAGTAATTTGCGCCTTGTGCAAGGGGAATGGAGAGAGCTAGTGGGTCGAAACACTTCGCCCGGGACGCGGGAAGGGAAAAAACAGGAGTAAGGGACGACTGAGAAAGAAGTTCTCAAGAAAATCACAAACTATGCGGAGGGTTCAACCTGATACTGCTTCAAGAAGCCACGGTAGTAATGACGTATTTTGTCAAGAGGAGGGGGAAGACCTCAATCCAGAAGGGAGACAGGGGGAAAGACTCAATTCCGCACGCAAGAGGTGTTTGACGATCGCAGAGAGGTGTAAAAAAAGGGAACCCTTCCATTGGGCCTGGAAACAGATCGCAGTTCAAAATGGAATTCGGCATAGCGGGAAAAAAAAAAGAGGGGGGAGGAATATGCAAAGGGGCAAGGAAGCACAGCTTACAGAGAGAGCAAGGGGTTGTGCCTTCAGCGAAGCGAACGGGGGAAAAGCGGACTACAAGGCGTTTATCGGGGACAGGGTAGGGAATGTCGGGAGAGAATCTAAAATCTGAATAAAAAAGCGTACGTGAAGAAGGGAGGAGACATCTGAGTGGAGGGGAGGACGGGGGACCGCCTTACCCAGGCGGACGCCGTGAGAAATACTTCCTCGGAGCAGTATAAAAAAACTAGAGTATGAATCACTAACAGAAAAAGAGGATGAAGAAGGGAGGAGGGGTTCTAGGCGCCGAGGGAGAAAAAAAACTGAAGGACTACGGAAAGAGACAAGGAAATAAGCGGGGAGCGCTCGCTTTCACAGGTTAGGAATAATGGGTCTGTCTCCATCATGCCACATCGATCAACGTCCAGTATAATTCTGGCAAAACGATCGACGAGGTAAAAGGGGGAGAGGGCCCGATAAAAAAAAAACTCAAAAGCACTCGCCGGAGGGAAGGGCACAGGCATCCACGAAATGAAAAAACCTACAACTTTTCTAAACGTTACTGTGAAAACGGGACGCCCAGGGGTGAAACAGGCTAGCTCTCCCAGGGGTAGGGGGAACCCAGTTCTAACAAAATGAAAAATCGAAAGCAGGCAAAGGGGAAGTAGGGAAAAGCAGTAAGGAAAGGCAGGGAGGATTGTATCAAACGACCTAATTGGGACACTTTAAGTCCTGATTCCAATGAAATCTTCGCCGAACAGGGGGGAAAAGAAAAAAAAAAGAGGGGTGAGGTTGACCGGTCTTCAAGTCGTCCACTGAAGAAGGAAGAGGGGCCGGGGAACCGATGCAGGGCAAGATCTCCAACGATAGGGGAGATCGTCGAACCACGGCAAACAAACACTCGCGCCGCATTCTACCATGACGACAAGAGTGGGGAAAGAAGAGGAAAGAGGAGCCAAAGGACGCGAGGAAATATAAGGATCGCAG
>Ga0179593_1504416_pt1 | contig 21942 bp, 19 predicted proteins | sample CZODoug2_1_08_16_FD_185931 | JGI IMG/M metagenome (GOLD analysis project Ga0179593, IMG submission 185931) | Vadose zone soil fungal communities from Angelo Coast Range Reserve, California, USA - CZODoug2_1_08_16fungal (PacBio error correction) | ecosystem: Environmental > Terrestrial > Soil >...
CAAATCTCGAACGTTAAAAGAAAAGAGACGGGCAAAAATCAAAACGGAAGGGAGTAGGATGGGAAAGCAATGATGCACGGTGCTTTTTGGTGAGAAGTCAGTGGTGGGACCTGGCGGTTCGGCTAGTACGGGGGAAAATAATCAACGACATAAGGAGGGGGTGGTCTGCGGAAGTTACAATGTCATTAGTAGGGACGGGGACATTAAATAAAATATGAAGGGGGGAACATATTGAATCAAGTAGGGAAATACTAACATCGTTCTACTCTAAGGCCATTCTTCCTAGGTCCAACACAAAGGAGACTCATTGGGGGAGGAAGAGAGGGGAAACCTCCAAAGGCAAAATGTCACCGAAAGGGCATTGGAAGACGATAAAGGGGTTGATCGCAAAATGCGGAAATTCTGTCAAAATTTTGATCACCCCTCCAAATCGATTCTCGTTGGATGATTAACAAGCGGGGTCATGGGAAGGGCAGCGCCGTCCCAATAAGATGCGCGATTTCAAGACGCCGAAGGAAAAAAAAGGTTAGCCTCCGGGGGCCACACCACTATCAAAAGTACTCCCAACACACATACATAAGGGTCCATTATAAAAGAAAAGGCATTTACGGAACGTTTTGTAAGAGGCACAAAAATTACCGCTAAGGGTATAGAGGAGACAGGGAGCGACAAAAAAGGCCTGGATTATCGGATGAGAAAGCAACAACGGTGGCCAGAGGGGGGAAAAATGGGACTAATTCAAAAAAAAAAGCCCCAAAAAAAAAGTTGGATTAAAAAGAGGGAACGCCATCTAGAGAAACATTTTTGAAAGGGCGATCTCCAAAAGGGAGTCAACCACGCGCAAAGATACGAGAACAGGAAATGGAGGAATGAAATAAGTCCCCTCAAACGTTTGACCTCGAGGATTTCCGCGAGCTTTTTTGCGGAAAAAGCGAGAGAGGGGCATTGGGGGGGCGGGGTTTGAATATCTTGGGGACAGGAGTTGCACAAGGCGATAAGGGGAGAAAAAGAACACTGGTCAGATGGATCCAATCAAGGAACAGGGAGGCTGGGGTCTAGGACGCGGCAACGGAGTCATTCCCTATTTTCTTGGACCAAAGAAGGGGGGAAATCCAGTAGAAGGAAAAAAAGGGGGGGGGAAAGTATGCCTCTCCTGCCCGGGAAAATCTCGTAGGTGGAAGAAGAGCAAAGGGAAGAAGCCGAGAGGCTTGGGAGAGAGCTATAAATCAACAACAAAAGGAAAATGGAAGAGATGACAAGGAAACCCAAAAAAAACCTGGGAAACACACCGGCGAAGGAGTTAACCGCTCGAGGGGGTCCGGCGATGGCATAATGGGAGGTCCAGGATGCCAATAGTAATGGTTGCCTCAACTTCGTGGGTCAAGCAAAATATTGAAACGGTGTCTATTCCAACAACACAGTGGGTCAAGCCTATGCAAAAAAATGGGGGGGAGGTTCTTTGACAAGAGAGGAAAAACGGGGAGTGATGAGTCTAAAGTTGGGAGCAACATCCGAAACCACTTTTAATTCACAAAAACTTCAATGATTCGATCGCCAGACACTGCGACAGAAAAGCAGAAGTGGGAGTTCAACGGGGAGGACGTGATTTTCATCAGGGGAGGAAGGGGAGGGGCAAAATTCACGCACAAGGAATGGGATAAAATTTTCTTGACGCGAATGCATTTGAGGTGGGAAAGGTAAAAATATGTGGTTTCATAGTGGAAAAAGATAAGGAAATGGGGGGGAGAGCAGGTTGGGGGGAGGATGGTGTGTATGTAGGGGAAAGAGAAAAAGAGTTGGAAAAGAGCCTCTGAACGTTGGGGATGAATCTCCTATGAAAGGCCATTACCTAGGCTAGTGCAAGAAAAACGAAAGCAGATCTAAGGCATTGGGGTTGGGGACGCGAAGGAGTTCACAAAATAAATTTGGTTAGCTTCTGAGTCTCGGGAGGAAGTATTGTCTTCTATTGGGGGTGAAAAGGAGGCAGAAAAAAAACGGTTGGAGTTGAGGGAAGTGGTGATGCGAAGTGGGAAAGGAAGGTTTAAGGCGCCAACCCCACAAAACAGCTTAATGGGCGAAAAGCTAAACTTAGGGAGGGGGGAGGGAGGGGAACCATCCAGTGAAACTCGGGAACTCCTTTTTTGCATAAGCAACTCCGCGGGCTACACGGAATTTTTAAGAAGGGTTTGCGGGGGGATTTCACGGAAACAAAAAGAATGCGCGGCGTTGAGGGTTAAAAGCCGCATCATACGAGGAAAAAAACTTGCTATTCTTAGGAGAAAGATGTTTCTGGTTCCTTATCGTTTAGGGGAAGGACGGGGAGGAAAAGTATTGGGGCAATCGAAGCCACCCTTACACGCGGGCTGGGACGTAACGGCAGCTCACCAGTCCAAGGGGGGAACTGGATGGAAACCCCCCGCACCACCTTCGAGCAGCTAACAGCGGAACATGAGTTGGGTCAAGTCAGGAAGGGGGCGAGTTGGAAACGTTTTTTTCCTCTCGGAGAGATTGCGTCAGTCAATATTCTAAAAAAAGAAGATCTTAGTTTTGAGAGGAGGAATAAATGTAGCAAGAAACCGAACTCTGGAGCCGTGTTGAATGGACCAGGCGTCCTTGGTCTGGCGAAATTCTTCAGGAGCAATTCAAAAGAAGGGGGGAAAGAGCTTCAGGAGGAAGGGCGCGGGGATGATGAAGTAGAGAGAGGCTGGGAACGTTGTCACGGGTCAGGCTGGGAATCGGGGCCGGACCGCGAGGGGGAACAGATGAGAGAGAATCTTCGAAAGGGATGACGCCGTTACAAAAAAAAGGGGAAGTACGGAGTGACTGATAGTAATTCTGGGTGTGTTGTACGCTAAAGATTTGAAAACGAGACGAGGTGGCCAATAGTGGTGACAGGTGGTCCTGGGGTTTAGTGTTACGGGCCTTTAACCAGGTGTGACGTAGAGAGAATTCAAGGTGTGCAATTAGAATTTCCGGAAGGTTGAGTTGAGGTGGGAAGGTTTCGAAAAAAACAAGGAGAAAGGTCGCGAAAAAAACGCTTTGCAATAGCTGAGAAAGGAGGGCATGGGTGCAAATACAGAAAAACTGCAGCGCGAAATGGGGGCTTTCCTCAACGTATCCATGGTGGTATACCAGGAAAGAGCGACGGGGGGGGGAGGGGGGGGGAAGGGGTCTGCAAGGATATTCACAACACGTTGGAGGAAAGGGGGGGTCATCGGGAGGCACGGTCGCGGGTCGCCGAAACAAAAATTTGAGAACTTGCAACTCCGGTGTGTTGTTGGGAAGGAAGTCTAAGGGCAGAAGACAGGGAAAAATGAAGCAACAAAAAGAGGGGGGGAAAAGTGATTTTTCGAAAATTGAAAGCGACACTTGGTAGAACGACCAGCGGTTGAACAACATAAGCAAGGGGGTAGCGACGAAAGGAAATTTTACTAGCCGAAAAGGGCCAGGGGGAGAAAAGGAAATAAAGAAAAAAGGCCGAAACGTACTAAAGGGTGGAAACAATGGGACGAGCATTCGCTATCAATTTTCTTGACGCCGCCAACATGAGAACAGAAGTGGCAGAGGGGAGGCTTTTCGTCAGAGGGGAAAGGTTTTTTGAGAAAACACACGGATCACGCACCGTGCTCACTGAGAGTTTACTTCAGGGGAGGTCCCACTAGGGGAAGAGGCCGGACAAAAAATATTGAAAAGGGGGGGGAAAACCTAACTTACCCGAAAAAACAAAAAAAGGAAACTCCATATTAAACGAAATAGACAGTCCGGGAAAAAAGCAGTCGAAAGTAATGTAATGTATGGGAACTTAAACAGCGGTTTTATATCAGAAAGCTCTAAACGTCTTTTTTGTTCCGTGGAACAAGGGGAAGGGGGGGGTTTTTTAAAGAAAAGACAATTGGGGGGGGGACAAAGCGCTGACCTGTTAGGCGATGAAAGGGACAACAGAAAGACGAAATTACGCGAGAATGATAACCCCAGGGCGACTGAAAGATAAATCGCACCCGACGACAATTAAGAAAAATACCACCTGACGAGAGAAGCTGGATGCTGGAAAGGGGTTAGATGAGAAGCGTGACGAACGAGAGGGTATGAGGGGAGAAAAGAGAAGGTAGCAAGCAGACGACAAAAAAACCGCTACGTTAAAACTCCACCAAAAAAGGTAATATTTAACGCAGTTGATGAATTAAGGGGGGTCGGGGGTGATACGAAAATGGGGGAAAGGGGGGGAAAACACTGTTGTCGGTGAGAGGAGAGGTGACCAATGACCATTTCCATCGAGGGTGTGGGGGGGAAATTGAAAAAACTGGGATTATTCTCGGTACGTGGCAAAGGAAAGGAGGAGAAAAAGAACATTAGGGGGAAGAACATGAGTGAAGCGCACAAAAAGGGTCTCAAGCACTTAAAACCAGCCGTTAACAGAACCTGTAGCATCGTTGAAGGGTTTGCGTGCGACAAAGCTCCAAGGAAAAGAGGGAAACGCTAAATTAAGGGTCAGACTATACAGGGTTACTAGGCTCAATTATCACATGCGTCGTTGCAGTTGGGGAGTCATCACGAATTTCCGATTATTTTGTATAAATTGAAAACTCTGGAAGGGGGGAGGGGGGCATCTGCTTCACAGGGAAATGCGAGATTTAAACAATAAAAGCCAAACTTTTGGGGTGCTCCGGAAAATTACAAAGCCGAAATCTCGAAGTTCATATTATCCATTTCATCAGCAGGTCTGGATGGGGGAAAAAAGGAAAAACGCTCCAAAAAGCTACGATTTCTTAAGTATTCTGCACGAGCAGCGGGCCAGAAGTTCAGAATCAGGAGAGAAGGAAAACAAAGGGGGCAGCTGTCGTGTGGGGACAAAGAAAATGCATGGGGCACCAACTGACAAGAAAAGAGAAAACCAAAATTGATCTTTCCAATCATCACTCGCACTGACGGGACAGAGTCAATGATAAACAAAAGAGGTGGGGCGGTCCAAAGCAAGGCCGACAAAAGGCTTCAAACCAATCGACGCCCATACGGGGGGAGGAAGGCTCCAGTACCCCGATGAAAGCAAAGGGTCACCTCCTCCGAAAGGGGGTACTCTTAGTTAGAAGCAGATTGGCATGGGGGAAAGAGGGAGAGATGGGAGGGGGGGGGGTTTTGGGCAGAGTTTGAAGGATCGGGGGGTATACAGAAGGGGCAAAAAACCCGGGGGTTAGATCCTGAGCCGCATCCATCCTCAGTTCTATAGTGTATTCAAAAACAGAGGAGGAAAGAGGACACGTCTGAACAAGTGTTGCGCAAAAGGAATCGCGGAAAAGGATCCTGCAACCTATTGTACGTTGACGACAAAGTACAAAAAGATGGCGAAGGGGCCATAGGAATTAGGTGAACAAATAGAGGGGGTGGACGCAGAGCAGGGGGGTGTGTAAAAAAAAGGCCTAGGAGTGGGGGGACGTGGATAGTCAGACAGAAACAAAAAAACAGGAATTAAAGAGCATTTCTTGTGCAACTTCAAAAAAATCTCCCGCGAAGGAACAACGCCCCAACCTTTCACCAAGAATGTGTGAACAACTTGCAGGAGAAGGGGCTTTATAGGGAAGATTTCCGGGGTGGTAAACGCCTGAGGGGAGGGCAAGGCTAGGGACCCATGGCAAAGGAGTAAACCATGACAACACCATGAAAGCTTCGTTGCTTTTAAACATCGAAACAGGGGGGGAGGGGATGGATTGATCTCAAGTCAAGGGGTTTTCAACGACCTCTACCAAAACCTGAATCTTCCCAAGCGCAACACAACGGCCCCTTATTTATAGGTTTCGCAGCCAGCGGCACAGAAGCACGAGGGGGGCGACGTCGTGAAGGGCCAGAGGTGGGGAGTAGCGGATCACAGGAAGAAAAAAGTCATGTTAGGTTACGGGGGGAGCAAAAGGGCGGACTGGGGGGAGGTGGGGAAGGGGAAAAAGATGGTCTATAATGGCACCACGAGGGGTTGGGAAAAGGCAATTTTTTTTGTGTGCTTGTTACTTTGAAAGTGATCGAAACATGAATGTGCGGGGGAAAAACCTCTTCAAGGGGGGGTGAAAGAGCTCCGAGGAGCAGCGTACAGAAGAGCAGGCAAGAAAGAAAAAATCTAGAAAGGGTGGCGCAAATATTACAAAGGCATGGTCCGAAAGCGAGGGCGGGTTTGTTGAAGACGATGTGAAGCTGGATGGGAGATAGATTGATTTTTGGGTCAATGTCAGCGAAACAAGGTTTTCTTTCAATCTGGGGGGGGGAGAGGGGGGTGAAGAAGCAGTTGAGGATTGGGACAGTGGCCTCACCCCGGAACCCCGGGTTCATGGCTCAAACGCAGAAATCAGGCACGGGGGAGGAAGGGGGGCTACAGAAATAGCAAAAGGCACGACCGCTGGGGTGGCCGAACGGGGGAATTAATCGGAAAATTTACGAGGGGAAAACCAGTTTTTGGGAAGGGGGAGCGTCACACGAACACACTATAAGGATGCAAGGCGTGGGCCTCCGAATAGGCCGCAAAGAAGATTGCAACAATGGAAGATTCCTGATTCTGAATATAGGTTGGAGTTGACCGGGGAAAGGAAAGAAAGAATTAGAGAGTGAGGGTAAAAAGACAAACCCGAACGAGGAGGTAGAAGGGGGGATGAACCGGCCAATCTAAATCTAACGCCCAAAGGGGTCAACAGTTCAAATCACCCACCCTCTTGAGTCTGGGCTGAGAGCCAGTCTTGAATAATGAAGTTTAAACAGTCGCGAGTTTTGTGCCCTTACTTTTTGCCTCAATTGAGGGGGGGCTATTCTTAAGAATGGGGGTACATATCGTTTACGCAAGCTTTAAAAGCTAATTGCCGCCTAAAAATAAAAAAGCGCAGACAGCCAAAATCTAAAAAAAGGTTGGAGGGAGACAGTACGTGTAACTTGGACTGGTGCGATTCAAGTCTTAAAAGGAGGAAATCGGGATCAGAAAAGGGAAGAGAGGTTCTATGATAAAGGTACATCGAGCGGAGAGACGAATGTCCGTGTCCAGCTGGAGAGAGAAGACACAACTTGGTACAAAAAGTCTTGCTAGTAGACTTGATCCATGGCAGACGTGCACGGAAAGACCGTCGGCTATTGGTGTCAAAGAGAAAAGGAAATAGTTTCAGTTCGAGTTGGAGGATACAGGAATACTTTTTAACACTGGCCGAGGGGAAGGAGGTTGGGGGGCAGGGTTTTTCCATTGGGGGGGTAGGGGAAAGCGGGAATGTTTAACAAGTGTGGATTCCAAAACCTCTTGGGGTTCCATAACTGAGTATCTATGTAGGAAGACTACTTAATGTTGGCTTCAAAAAATAAGAAACCCTCTCAAAGGAGGGTAATCGCGGAATCAAGGAGGCTACATCTGGGGGACTTGTATCCATAACCGTTCTCGCGAAATGCTGGGATAAATTGTCCACCTAATCTGATCTTCGTGAGGGTCATTGATAGGAAAGGGGTCATGATATTATGTTTCGGGGGGAAATGTCAAGTCGGGGGGTCGGAGAAAGAGCTTAGCCGTGACTTGCGCTCAAAAAATGGACTTCAACCACGGTTTTCGTGAGCCAATCGATGAGAAAAGCAGGCAGGAATAGACTCACTCACACCCAATCTTAAGGAAGGAAAAATAGGTTCCTGGTAGGACAGTGCTCACGGAAAAAAGGGGTCAAGGACCACGGGGGGTGCAGGAAGGAAGTTGGGTCGTAAGAAACGGCGTGCTAAGAATAAAAGAAGAAGCGGGCGAAAGGAAATATAACTTCTCTAAACTGCGAAGCCAAAGTAGGTAGTGTTGGGAAGGTTTAGGAGGAAAGAAAGAAAGCAAATGGCGCGAGAAAGGGGACGGGACTACTAATGGGGTCAACTCATTACACGATTCAGGAGTAGACGGACGCTGGGGAAGGGGGGTTTTGGGCTCCAAAAAAGGATCAGCAACTGGGGCGCAACATCTCGGGAAGGGCATGGTTCGAACATGAAAAAACCACGAGTAATAGGTGCCGTACAACCATATTGGTGTCACAGCGAAATGTGCAAAAAAAACCGGTCCGGGAACAGCCTGGACAAATAGGACAACTTCGCCGTTCAAATCTTTCGGGTATAAAAAGCGAAGACCAAGACGGCGGTTACTATCCGGCTAGGAGGACTTTTTTGGGGTAAAAAGGAGAAAGGTATTGGGCAAAGATCGACGAAAACTGGGGGCAGCAGATGGACGGCTCAAGAGCTTAAGGACTTAAAATACAACTTAGGCAGATAAATATTACTCGAGGTATAGGCTTCATACACACGGGAGCAACCGGAGACTCTTTGAAGAAAGGGGGATCTCCCAGAGGCGCAAACCGACGACAAGGGAACACGGGAGAAGGGGATAAGAAACTGGGCGCGGGGAAGCTGGGCGTCTCTTTGGAAAAGCTCCACTAAAGAAGAAGAGATGTAGCTTCTCTCTGCAATCTCGACCCTGAGAGGAAAAAAACGCAAGAAGGAAACAAACGCCCAAAGAAGGAGAAATATGTGTGAAACAGCAGGCTTGGCTGTTGTTTGATACTCAGGGGGAAACTTTTCTTTACTCGGGGAGCGGTTCAATCTAACAACAATCGAGGGTGTTGATGGGTACGGTGACAACGATTATCATGAGAGGGAGGTGCATTCAACTAAAGGATATGAAAAAAGAAAAGAAAATTGTTCAAGTAATGATCCGAACTCAAAGTTATCCGCAAACTATTAGGGGAAACCTGATCATCTCTTGCTTTTAAAAATTCGGTATCAAGCTACAAAGGAAAAACTGTTGGGACAAGAAGAGGAAGGGGGAAGCTATCAGGGTTCAGTGAGGCGGGCAAAAGGCGTCCGGGCGTGCATATTGGTTCGGTGACAGCACGATTTCGAGACGAGTTGAAGGTGCAATTTGACCCACTCCAGTGGGGATTGCAACGGGACCGGACAACTAATTCAATGTCGCGATTGAAAAATAAGAGAGAAAAAACGGGGGTGCGGCCGGCCAACAAAATCAGAAAATCTCCCCTAAGAGAGGGATTTCGAAAAGGTAGTTGGGGGTGATGAAGGAGACCAACCAAAGTGACCTCTAAAGAGGTAGAGGAGGGAGGCAGCTCGAGGACTGAATGGGGACATCAAAAACGTGGGCCGCGGCTCGGGGAAAAAACGGTGGCAGAACTAACAAAAAAAAAGTAACAACAATTGTAAAGAAAGGGGAAAAGAGGAAAAATCTCACAGGGGGCCAAAGAATAAACACATCTTTGGGTAATAGTCAAAAGCAACAAAGGCGGACAAAGATACTCGACCATGACTTGTTGAAAGGGGCTCCAGACGACCCACCGAGGGGGAAAAGTCTTTTCACCGGGTCAATTCCAAGTCGCTGAGGTCGAGAGGCGAAGGTACTATTGGTTGGAGATTTTGAAGTCCATGGGTAGAAAAAGGAGTTCGAAAAATTGCTTCGTGGGGAAAGCATCCATCAAGCAAAAGTCAGAGAGATACAACAAAAGAAACAGGGGAGCAGGGAGGAGGGAGGGAACCAACTAAGTCCGGTCTTCCCCCGTCAGTGCTTTTGGAGTTCACATAAAAGAATACCATGTCAAATCCCAGTATGACACTCGAATCAAAAGGGGGAAAACATAGGGGGGAAGAAAAGGATCCTATTGAAAAAATCCCCGGCTGGGGGGGGGCACTGGATCGTCACGAATTCTAAAGAACAACAATTTATTAAATATAGGAAAGGCTAAAAACCCTAATAAGAGGAACCTCCCGGCAGCGTAGAACGCCTCGATGTGTTCGGCATGACGTGACAAATGGTCGTGGGGAGGGAAGGAATATTCTGATGAACTCTGGAACGGGGGAAGACAACGAAAATAGGGAAAAGGGGAAGACGTTTTCCGTAGTCCATGCAACAACATGAGAGACGAGGACTCGGGACTGTTGCTTGTAATCCATGTCTAACTAGTTATGAGGATACAGACCGATAAAGGGGGGGGGGAAAAACTGTCCTAAATCACTTTAATCAGTAAAATCGAAAAAAAAAGGACCATTAGTATAGTACAGCAAGGACAAACTGCAGGCGACAAAAAGAATTGGAACGGAATTTGGAAATCGAGGTGGGACAGGGCTAAACAATTCATGGGCAGCGAAAGGGGCAAAAAAGGGGGGGGAGACGTTGAGGAAGGAAGGGGGGGGGAAAACAAGCAGAAAAAGATGGGGTCTCGGACTGGCCCAGGGAGAAGGTGGAAAACAGGTTTTTGGTGGCTTTTTCCGGGGTTGAAGGATAGAAAAGGGAGGGGAGGGGGAAAACTATCCTCTACACGGGTGATACGAAGTACTCCGGAAATGGGAAGAGCGAAGAAAGCGAAAACAGCGGTCATTGGGTTTGAATTTCAAAAAATTCCAGGGTGCCGGGAAAGGTGCTTCCCCGGTGGATAAGGTGAAATCGGGAGGAAGATCATTTGTCGACGATGGGTTGTGGGGCCAATGCGGCCGCAACAGACGGGGTGCAAAACTTCTTGGTGAAAGGAGCGTGAAGGAGTTTGAGCTATCAACAAAAAGACCCAAATTGAAAGGGGGGGGAGAAACGAATCCAAGTGAGGGATGAAAGGGTGACGACAAGATAGGGGCATTTCATCAATTGGTGGGGCAAGTCAGACCCGTTATAGCGGAGAGGTTGAGTTTTGCCTTTGGACTGTCACCCGACGAAAACAAGATGCTCCGAAAGGGGAAAAGGGGGTAAAGAAAGGGGTGGGAACGGAAGAAAGTCGAGCCTGAGAAACTATTGTCTGAAGAGAGGGGGATTGATGACCAACGTACATATTGATTCATCGGGGGAGGTCGAAAAAAAGAAGATTTGCTGGATGAACGTCCAGAAGTACCGAAAAAGGGTACAAGGGGATTGGATTAGCAACAAAACGCCCACATCGCGGGGGAGGTTCTTTCAAACAGAATTCTGTGACTGGGAAAAGAAAAAGGGGGGGGCTTTGATCGCTGTTTTTTCGAGTTGGACGTCCGATTCTTAGCAAGCAATCACTCGCACCGGTGGAAGCGAGCAAATTCCTAAAAAAGACCTCGCTTGAGGAAAAAAAAAGGTGGATGGGCCCCGATCAAAGTTTCGTCTGGGCGGGGTAAGGGCCGGTCCCAGGAGACTCTTCTCACTTGAGAGGTGATTAAGAGGACAGAGTAATCGCTGGAGGAGAGAGTTGGAAAGGGTGCCCGCTGACATAAAGGAGATCAGGGGCTTTGTCTAACAATGAGAAGGGAGTAAAACTCCAAGGCCTAAAGAACTCGTCGCAGTTTATGATAGGAAAAACCAGAGTGTGTTCAGGAAAATCACTTTGGCAGACCGATTGTTAACCGGATGCAGGGCAGGATATTGGGCGTTGGGAAATCGGCAGGGGGTGTGAAAAGGGGGGAGGGCTCTGAATTTCCAGGGGGGAAAAGGAAACGAGGACATCGGGTGCCAAGACCAAGCGAAAAGCACGCACGGGGGGCTCAACGGGGAGGGTTGAGAAAAATATACCGTAGCTAACCGAATCGCGAGATAGGAAGGAGAGCGTAAGATCAAGCCCCTTGGACGAGGGAAAAGGGGTAGAGTCAAGGATCTTGTGCACCTAATCCTTCTAGGGTCTCCGTTTAAGATCAGGAGTCCTTTACGGGGAGACTTCTGGTCGACAGACGGACGCCGGTCAGGCGCGGCGGGGAATTGATGTACTCACACGAATGGTCGTGGGAAAAGACAACAAAAGAGAGGAGCAAACCGATCAGAAAATCCACAAAACAACAGTTAAATGTTTGATCGTCTGGGTCAGCGTCCTTGGAAAGCAACGGGGTTGAAGTCAAAGGTTGGGAGAAGCCCCCTGGTTCCTCTCTGGACACGACGAATTAACAGGTCGAAAAGATACATAGAACGTACGGCAAGCGGACCTGGATGCAGAGGACGGGGCTGACTCCTCACTCCATCCCGCGGAGAGATTAAAGCGGGGGGGGGAAAAAAAGTATGAAAGGGGGGTTGAAAGAACTGATAAAAACAAGGGACAATCGCTGAAGGAATTTTCTCATGGACCCACGAGATTGAAAAACGGATGTAAAAGGCCTCGACCTTGAACCTAAAAAGGAAAGTAAAGAATGGACAGGGCAACTCCGGGAGGTTAGGGATTTCTCCAAGAGTAAAAAGAAACCGTTTTACTAGCAGACCTAGGGGAGACGCTGGAGGGGGTTACGCTACGGTTCAGGGAGGTTTAAACAAGAAATACACAGGTGGTCTAAATTCAGTTTTACTTAGAAAGGGCTATGAGCTGCCCGGACCAACGCCGCGAAAGAAAAGATGAAGGGGGGACCTTAGGTCATCACAATGACCCTAGGACTCAGCTTTTATATAAAATAGAAACCTACAAGGAACTCTAAAAGTGTAGCATCCCCATGGGGGGAGGGGTCATCATGGAGGCGCGTTGGGGGGGTGGGGACATTAAGTATCACAGCGGTACGATTGATATTCGATGAAGAACTAGACCTCCTTCAAGAAGCCGAAGAAAAAAAGAAAGCTTGAAAAATAGGAAAAGGGGAACGGAATAATGATGTGGGAAACACGCAGTCTATTCCTGCGGGGTTTGGAAGGGGGTTTAATAAGCGATTCAAATGAAAATTGGGCTGCAAAGTCGAGGCCGTTCAATCCAACCTCCAGAGGGGAGGGTAGAAAGGACAAGGGATGATCGTTAACAAAATAAAAATATGTAACCTAACGGTCCTGTCATCGGAAGAGCAGGAAATAGAAAGTTCCGCCTGCAACTATGAAAACACTAAAAGTCAAACCGCCGAGATATCCGGGGGGGACGGGGGGGGAGGAGAGGTTTCTCTAAAAAACTGTCAAGAGAAGGAATTCCTTATACCTTATCTGTTCAAAAGTCAAGACCAGGCAGTGGTCGGGGTCATCAGCACGAAAGTGCCGATTATGAATTGGAACCCTGGTCTCGGGGGGAGTGGAAGGAGCACTAATAAGAAATGAAAAAAGGCCGAAAGCCAATGTTTGGCGCCTTGTGAACAACAAAAGACAGATAGTATAGGGGATTCTCAAAGACTAGGAAGTTTCATCAGCGCTTTCGGTCAAGGGTATTTTAGGCGGGCACCACACCAAAAAGAAGGATACGATTATATTAAGGAACGAAAAAAAAGGTTCCATGGGAATGGAGTCATCGAGCGGAGGGAAACCAACTGGGGCCTCGTGGGACCCTCCCAGGTCATGGTGACTATGGAAAAAGAGCCAAAAGTTGAGCCTTCCAACATCTCAAATGGCGGAAAAAAGAGCAGACAAAAACAGAGGGGGAAAGGAAAAGGAAAAGGAAACACGGAGAAAAAATCGAGTCCCATACTTGGTAAATTAAAAACAACGATAAATCAAGGCCGACGGCAAGCCAAATTATTTCTCCGCATCTTTGCGTTCTCAAATAATCCGGGGCGTTGGGGGGGGAAAGGGAAAGGGTAAAGTTGAACCCTTTGCGAAAAGGGGGCGAATAACTTGCACGAATCACATCAACACCCGTTTCACTATTGATTCAAAACTGACAAAACCAGGAGAGGGGACAAAAATGTTTGCTCCATGGAAGCTCGCCTTTCCCCGTCATATGGGGCGTTGACCGGGGAAAAGGGAAAGGTTCACATCAGATCTGGCAGCATGTCAAAATATGAAAGAGAATGAACGGGGTAACAGAAGTCGGTGAATCCTGAGCAGGAGTGTCCTCCCCGGGCTAAGGGTACTTTGGGCAGTGGCTCGTAATCCTGAGTCAACAAACCACTTAGGATTAAAAGGGACGTGCGATTCCACGAAAAACAAAAAAACGAGGCTTAGAATCCCGTCTCATTGACAACCGAGGGTGGGGGAAAACGGCAGGCGATGGAAATAGGGATTGGAAAAAAAAAACTTGAATCCATGACCTAGGGGGAAAAAATAATGGGGTTGCGTTCCTCCAATAGAGGGGAGAGAAAGTTAAGGGGGAGAAGGCCAACAAAATTGCAGGAAAGGCTGTTGGAATCCAGTGCGATGGGTGGCTTCTCCAAATCCCGTGTGTGTATAAAAAATCCGGTCTACCATGACATGAAAAAAGAGAAACAGGCCAATGATTAATCAAAGAGGAGAAAGGACGTGCATCGAGGGATGGCAAGGCGGGTAACTCCATTTGACAATTATTGGGCTTAGCAGTGATGTAAGGGGTTCTCTGTAAATTGGGGGGAAAGGGGGGGGTGGAACCGTTGGGAAGGCCTTGAGGGGGGGACCGCCTGAATATTGTTGCACTTGGTAGATCTTGAATTGTTCTCACAGTTTTGGGTGTTTACTTGGATGGGAGTGATCGAAAAAGAGGGGAGGGTTCAAAGCCGCGTGGACCAGTGGGTGATGTCCATCAGGCCGTAGACGGCCAGTGGCGATCTCTGGCAAGAAAAAGCAGATCGAGGGGGGAGGGGGGAACCGTCAGTTGGGCAAAACCATTTGACGGGGGAAGACGCTCAGGAGGAAGCATTAACCGTGGGATTAGTAGTGTCAGGGGATTTGGTGCAATAGGCGGACTCACTTGGGCGGTGAATATTTTGTTGAAAGTCTTGAAGGATGGAACCGCCGGCCAACCCAAACGGACACAAGGGGGTCAAGGGGGAAGCAGGATGCCAGGAATTAGGTTTAAAAATATGAAGCGCCTGGGAGAAGGAAGGTTTTGCCGCCGCACGGACAGGGTATAAGCTGAACGGAATGAGAGGGGGAATTGGGGTGGTTGGGGGTTGGGGGAGCTGTCACAGCAACTATAACCTTCTGACCTTTTTGCAAGAGGGTTGCAAGGCGAGAGAAAAGGCACGTATAAGGATGGGAAGGAAGAAGTTTAGGGGCATGTAGGTGAGAGGTGAATCAACGAAAGAGAGCTGGTACTTGAAAAAAAAGAATCCACAATCCGCGCCGGAGAGTTAGATAAAGGCAGAGGAAGGGAAATCCAAGGGGTCCTTGAGGAAGCAACACGGAACCTCGTATCGACCTTCGTTCACAATTAAAAGTTTGCAGGGTGACAAGAAGGGGAGAATGGGAGGGGGGTGTGAAAAAGGAAGATGGTTGGTGGCCTCTCCAGGTGAGAAAGGGGAGGGGAGTCGTAAAATACATCTCTTTCTGAAAGATGTGGAGAAGGCAGATTCAATTCCTCAAACTCAGCAGCTGATCAGACGATGGATTACCCTTAGCGTTAAGGGGGCTATTTTCAGGCGCTTACAAGGAGGCAAGAGGGGAGGGGTAGACGGGCGCATAGGGGGAAGAAGTATACATATTAAGGGAAGGTGCGGGAAAGGGAAGCAACTTGAATAGCGTCTTGGCGACAACACTCTCGGATAAGGTAAACTCAATTTGCAGACCGGAACGAACAAAAAGGACCGGAGGAGAGGTTTCTGATTTGAAGAATAGGGAGGTTCAGTGGAAAGGAGGGGTTGGGTACTCGAAGAGAATTGGAGGCCGGAAGTGGGCACGTTGTGACCAAGGCGGACGGGGGGTTTTAGGGTCGGGGGGAAGGGGGCATTGAGAGGGGGGGAAAAGGAAGAATCTTAAGATTGGTTGAAGAAACTGCCGAAAGACACGGTCTTGAGACCTGGGTTGCAAAAAAACAGTCAATAAGAGTACCAAAGTCTTTGAGAGGAGGGGACTCACTGTCCAAGGGAGAGGAGATTGGCTCTGGGTATCCCTTTCTAAGGAGACGAAGGAGCAAGGTGTCAAAACTAAAACTTATTTCGATTTTTGATCTTAGGACCGGTTGAAGGGAGTCGATCTTAAGCCGGTCGGTCCTCTGAAGAAAAAATTTGGGGACGGAAAAAGAGGGGTCGGAAAAAGGAAAAAACAAAGATCAGACAAGAGAAATTATTGGGAGGAAGATAGAGTTTCAAAACTGCAAGAGGGGGTAGGAAAAACATCGGTTTGCGCCGAACATCTTGTCGCGCGAAAAACCGTTCGTTCAGTACTCTTCGAAAAAAGGGACCCGGTCGGGGAGAATAAAAATCTCGAAACTGAAACTCAAGGAGTGGACAATGGGGTATACGACGAGAGCAGTTCAGAGATGCAGCTACTCCCCGTACGAAAACGCTTCCGCAGTGAGCAGCGAGGGGACAAACGGTGAAGAAAACGCGTATAGGGGGGGGGGCAACTAAGAACGCAACGGGGACGAGCTTACGTCAGTTTTTAACATGGAAAACACGGGAAGAGGATGCCTGTCACCAAAGTGAAAGATCGAAGAACTACAAGGAAGAAGGAAACAGGGCCACTAAGAGGACCGTCCTGTAAAAAGAAAGGCTATATGATCCAAAGAAATGAACAAATGCGGTTATTAAAACTCGAACGAAGGGAGTTTGTGGGCAAAAGGAAGGTGGAAAATGGGTAAAAAGGAGATACTCATTACTACAGCTCTTGAAAATGATGCAAGCTGACCAAAGAGGAAGCTCCAGAGATTACGCGATGGGGGTTCCTTACGGCAAAATCAGAAAAAAATAAACAGGGCGGACGATTTCTGACGGGAATGCGACAAAAACTGAAAAATAGCACCCGACGAAAGCGATGGTTAGAATGGGACTGAAAATGCAGGTGGGGGTATTGATGAAAAATCGCCGAGACAAACGTTACTAACTCGATGGGGGGTCAGTCATGATAAGACGACGGATCCGCAAGAAGAGAGAGGGGGACAACAAACGGGGGGGAAACAAAAGGCAACAGGAAAAGTAAATGATTGGGGAATTCATTCCGAGGAAGGAAGGGTGGCGGGTTGTTTTCTAGATCCAAGGCAAAGGGGGGGAAACCTTTCTTCGACAAGTCCAGAGAAAGGAGAAGTCTTAGGGGGGGGTTTCGGTAAATTGAAAAAGGATTAATGTATGCAGTTAACGATAATGAAATAACAGTAGTTCAGGACATCAGGCTACAAGACCCTCTTAGCCTCTCCGGCAATAGATCAGAAAAAAGGTACAAAAACGCGTCGCAAAGAAAAGAGGAGGGGGGGGAGGCTTTGAGGACACTCTAAAGGAGAAAAACTGTCACCGCGAATTAAGGGTAACGTCAAATCGCAAGTGGGACGCCATGCCGTGCATATCTGGTATCACCCGCATCAAGAAAAAAAGTGAAGGGGGAGATTGGCCAGCCATCTGGTCCGGGTGGGAAGCGGACCAATCGAGGGGACAATAAAGCCAGTTGTGGTGCGGCATCCTTGGGACACCCACCTCGCCGACAAAGTTGCACACGTAGTTCGCACATCGGGGCCATGAGAATACCCCCCCCACAAAAAAAGGGACAGGGACGCACTGGGGTTACTGACTCTCACACATGGGGGATACATAATCGGGCTGCCAAAGAGCTAGACCTTGTGGGATTCATCTGGACGAAGGGCATCAAAGGGGGCCGGACGTGTCCATCCCTTCAGTTGGTAGAAAAATCAAACAAAAAACTTTAAAACACAAGTCAGCGCACGTTTAGTCGAAAAAAAACAGTTTTTTCAGTCTTACCAAAAGCAAGAAGCAAACCGGACGCAACAACGAGTCTTACGGGGAGAAAAATTGGAGAAGTCTCCAAACTCAGTTAAAAAGATCAAAGAATTATGAGAGAAGGGCAAGATGGCTAAGAACATAATCCTGGGCCGTTGTTTCGAGGGGAGACAATGTGGTTAGAAAAGAGGGGAGAAGGAGGACCTGGACGCAAGAAGACACGACCGCGGTTGTATGGTAAGCAAACCGACAAAAGTGGCCAAATTGAACATGAAGTCTGACCCCATATTGGAGGGGAAAAAAGCAGCGTTCAAGATCAGGATACTGGCAGCATGGCTAAAGGGGAAAAGGAGAAAGGGGGAATGCTTTTACCAGGTAGGAATCGGGAAAGGGGAGGTGGAAGAGCGTAGATTCTTAAGTGGCTCTTCAAGACAACCACTAAGTAGATATATAGAACGGACAAGTCCCTTCGCTCCCTTCTCCTTATTTCCAGGACCTCTATTTGTTAAAAAGGACAGTAGGGAAGAAAGGGGAGTCAAACAATGAGGGAAATGGGGGAAGTAGGGAACTCCTGAGAAACGAAGGGACCTTTAACTTTATGCTAAAGGCGCAAACCTTGGCAGCGCCGGGAATGACGAGGGGGAGGGGGACTTTAATCACTAGAACCTTTCTGCTTGGGGGCGTCCTCCAAGGACGAAGTTTTTTTCGCAACTCTTTACTCCTTAAAATCGCCAACCCAAGGTAACCCGTATTTAATCGATTCGCCATGACTGGGCGACATAGCGAGTGGGGCATGGGAAGTCGGGGGGGAAAGGATTAAGGGGGGGAGGCGGGTTCACGCCAACAATTCGACGGGAATTTCGCGGTTGGGCCTGAATGTGGGGGTTGTCAAAAAGAGTGGTGTGAGAGGGGGAAAGATCCATTGTCAGAGTGAATTGTGGGAAAACACTAAAACTTTTTGGGGGCGAGGTTTTGCTGTGGATCGAACATGAAAATGGATGTCAAACGATCAGCGGCCCAGGGGGGGATGAATCGAGACGAGGGAGAAAAAGGAAGGAGAGTCAGAAGCGGCATCGGGAGCGTCTTTGGACCACGGTAAGGTCAAGCCCGGGGGGTCAGAGGAATTGCCTCGAGTTGAAATCCGTTGAGTGAGGGGGAGGGGGGGCTTCGGGAATGGGGGGGGGGCCACTTCTCAAACCACGTGGGCTGAGCGATGTTGAAATCGATCATTTGACGAAGTTACCAAGCACAGCCGACACCATCGGTAAAATGGGGGTCTCACGAAAGAATGGTCGAAGGGTGACACCGAAAGAGGAAGGGGAGCTAACCTTTTTTTCCGAGACGGAACAAGGAGAAGATGACAGGAAAGGGAACGCGGTGGAATTTTTTGGGGAGTTGGGGGGAAATCTTTCCCCTCAAAAGGAAAAAAGAAAGAAACTCAAGAGGTGTTGACCGTTTGGCCGTAGTGCCGAGGATACGGGGAGAGGGGGGGACTAATCCGAGGGGGTCAGGAGGTTGTGTTAAAGGACCGATAATTATAATCGGTGGGTATCGTCCACAAGAGAGCTGGAATCAGGGTGATATTAACTCCTCGCGAGCCCGCCAAGGGAGACCCAAGGGGAGGAAGATCACCCAACCTCCAGAAGTAATTGAAACATATAAGTTGGGGCCTAAACGAGGTTGTGAAGGCAAGGTTTTTTAATCTCTGGGAGAAAAGCTAGGAAGCGATTCATTCAGCAAAGAAGGGAGAATTTGCTGACTTCCTCAAAGCAAAGGAAAAATAGATCAGATGCCGGGGGGTAAAAAGAACCAGGTCGGCTGTTTCTATTTGCAGTTCCTTCATCGGCATCGAGGGAGAACAAAATCATTGGTCTTATGGCCGAATAGACACGAGGTAAGAGAGGGGAAGGAAAGTAGGGGGTCAAAGGAAATCTAGAGAAAAGGGGAGATACAATGGCCAGGATTTTGGGTGCTATCGATTGCTCATTAGCGGAAAAAAGGGTACTCGTCGCTGATGTTTCAATATTAACCTCCTCGGGGGGAGGGGGGGGGTTCTCGCTGGGAGGGAGAGTAGGACTTGCGGACTAGGTAGGAAAGTATGGGGGCACAAGGTTTCAGTGGTTGGGTAGGGCAAGTCTGCCCTCCAGAGGGAAGTCTCCTGCCGCGTTGGGGGCCATGAGAAAACGCAATTATAGGGGAGAAGGGGGGAGGATCAGGGTGGTCTGAACAAAGAAAAGGACATTAGCGTGGGAGGGAACCTAGTCGCGGAGATTCGGCTCGCATCTGGGAGTACCAGAAACCGCGAAATGCGTTCTCTTCAACGTATCCCATTGTTCTCGCGAGGGCAGGGAGTCAACGGGAGAGAAGGGAATTGAAGAAAACGGTTAGGCGACAGGATAAGGAAAACTCGCTAAAAAATTTCTGACTTCAACCACTCTTTGCAGTTCCGGAAAGGACAGCTGTAACCTCAGTAACAGAGAGCCAGAAAAAAAAAAAAGGAGAAAAGGAGAGATGTTTCTGATCAACTTGACATGCTTTGTAGGAAGAAAAAACCATTCTGGGCCGTCAGCATTTTTGGGGCCGCACTAACGACCGATTTCCAAGGGAAAGGGAAAAAAAACCATGACCCTGAACGAGGAAGGGAAGAACGAGGAACGGACGACGCAGCAGCGGAGGGGGAAGGTTTTACAATTTGATCTTGAAACGAAAGAAGGGCAGACAGGGGGGAGGGACTCCCACTAACCAACTCTTCGAGCCAAGCATACAGAGGATAGAGGTTCTCACGAGGGGGGGAATAGATATCAGCAGCGCCCTTTAAGAGGTTCGGGGTCAAACCCACTAGGAAGATATCCTCACCATATGGAAAGGCCAGACGAACTTGAAAGAAAACGAACCTTCCGCCCCTATATGAAGGCAATAGAATACGGGAAAATTCTAAAAGGAGGAACCGATGGTGAAATAAAATGCGGGGGAAGAAGAAATAACGAAAAAAAACTTTTTGTTCTCGGCCGGAAGGACCATGGAGTGTTGTTAAAAGATCTAACGAAAGTCTGGACCTGGTAGGCGCATTAATGAAGCTTTCCAGGAAAACTTAGGTCCAGACCAGAGGGAAAAGACGTTCCTCTCATCAAAATAAAAGGAGAACCGGAAAGAGATTGACCCTGGACTTCGCAAACCTACGCAATTAGTGTATCCTAAAAAGGTACATCTGGAGGAGGACGCTTTTGAGGAAGTGCATCGGAATTCAAAAACAGCGTTACGAACGAGGGTATCTTAGTAAAAGAGGAGGACTGCTATCAAGAGACAATAAAAGGGAAAGAAGCCAGGCACAGTAAAGGGGTTGAACAAAGGTTCGATGCAAGAATTTTTGGGTGTATACTCAAATGCCCGGGTACCCCTGGGGAGAGAGTATTCCTTTCATCTACCAGCTGCCAAAGGGGGGGGGGGGATAGAGGGAATTAATCATTGGGTCTTGCAGCAACCTAAAGATAATAAAACAAGAAAAAGATTCAGTCTGGCGCCCTCCGCCGTCAACTAGAAGGCACAAAGGGTCAAAAAAATCTCGTGCGTTGATTAGCGGACAAAGAAAAGGCACAAAAGGTAAAAGGGGGGGAGGAAGGAGGGTCTATACATTGAAAAAGGGAGGGGCTAAACGCGTTCCGGACTTCAGGAATCATTTCACATGAAAGAAAAATTTCCGTCGCATGGATCAATGGACCGAATGGACGGGTGCTTGCAGAAGGCCGGGGGGTGAAAGAGGCACTATTCACCAGAGACGAAAGAAAAAAACCCGTGGTTGGCGGCGCCTTAGAAGGGACACGCTTCCTCAGGAAAAGGGGAAGCAGCACTTGGGACAAAAAAGAAACTGGTCTTTGTTAAAAGGCGCCACACCCAATGGAGCAAAAGAAAGAGGAAGAAGTAGGAGCGAGCATGGGATGGATTCATCTGAGAGAGGGACTAACCAAAGGGGGAACTCGTGGCGGGGACGATACTGAAAAACAAAAGTTGAGAAAAAGGCACTAACTGGCGGGCAAGAAGTCACTGTTCGGGCTTGAAAAAAGAAAAGACAAACAACAACGAGGCGCCACATGACTGGAGTGATCATCTACTCCCAATAGATTTACGCTTCGCCAAGAGGGAAGGTATGCCTCAACGGGCATGGGCGAATCGTAATCAGGGGCCGTTGTTTGGGGGAATTTGAAGGAGAAAAAGGGGGGTAGACAGGAGGTTGAAAAATCACGGAGAATCGTTTATACCACAACGTTTCGAATGATAGCCACTACACAGAGGGGAGAGATTGCGTGTTTGCGCCATGGAATCGCTTCAGTCATTCCCTCACTATGGGGGGCAGTGAAGAAAAGAAAGGGAGTTCGACAATCAAGGGGGAATGAAAAGCCAAGAAAAGGACCATCGGGCAAGGTGCAACATCGTCTGTTTAACGATGGGCAGACTGCGGGTTTAGGGGAGAGGGGCATCAAA
>Ga0179593_1619122_pt1 | contig 21941 bp, 29 predicted proteins | sample CZODoug2_1_08_16_FD_185931 | JGI IMG/M metagenome (GOLD analysis project Ga0179593, IMG submission 185931) | Vadose zone soil fungal communities from Angelo Coast Range Reserve, California, USA - CZODoug2_1_08_16fungal (PacBio error correction) | ecosystem: Environmental > Terrestrial > Soil >...
CAATAAAAACAAGGGGCTGTAGTAAATTATCGGGAATGATTGCCGGTATGTTACCTATTGAAACAACAGTAAGTGGATTCCTGCGGTTGGGTGGCCTAAAAGGACAACGTAAAGGGAATGTTTGGGGACACGCCCTCCGCAAAAACCAGAAGCTAGGTTTACTTGTCCTTGGACGTTACGACAGACAAAAAGTGGGGCGTTAAAACCGGCTGGTAGGGCGGTTGCCGGTGAGGATGGAAGAGCATTGTTCCCGCACGGCTGCCCTGGCCACCCTTGGGGGGGGTGGGGGGGCGCGCACCTCAACGCCGCCCTCGAGGCCGCCCACAGGAGCCGTGGGTATGCGGAGTAGTTTTGGTGCCCCGAATCGACGTCGAACAATAGCGGGGGCGGGGTCGGACGAACGTGTCTAAGAAGACCGTGGGGCTACTTAGGTTGGGAAGGGCAAGAGGTGGGTTTTTGGTTAAGAGGCCCTCGCAAAAACGGCCTGGACCGCCAAGGCGGGTCGGGGAAAAAAGTGGTCGAATTTTTGGAGAAACAACGCCCGCGGAAAAAAAAAAAGGGCGTGTGATCTGGTATGAAAAAAGGAGGACATGGGCCCGCTTGGGCGGGCGGAAAGGGGAAAAAAAAAATGTGGAAAAACCCATTCCGACAGAGGACAAGGAAAGAGGTCGCGAGACTCGCAAAGAGGCCAGGCCCCATGAATGCGCCTGAAGAGAGCGGGGCAACGTTTAAATCAGGGAGGACGGGGCAAAGCAAACAAAAGGGTTTTCTGCGGGGGCTTCGGGCGAGCTTTTAAATCATACCTAGGAGGGGGGGCGGCGCAGGAAAAAAAGAAAGGGGGGATTTTTCATGAAAGGAGTCTCACGATCGCCAAAGGAGAAGGGGGTACAACGGAACGCCAGCGGCCGTTGCGGAAAAGGAAAGGAGAAGGGTCGACACGGGGCTTGAGGCCCAAGAAAGAGGGGGGGCGTAGAGAGCGAACGAACCTTCGGGGGAAATCCCTAAAAAAAAAAGGTCGCCGTGATCGTGGGGCCGGGCTTGCCGGTACGAGAAAGAGATTAGACTTGGCGGCCATCAGCGAAAAAGGGGAGTTACGACCTGATAAAAAACTAGTCCGCCGCCCACCCCAGGAAGAACGGAAGCCGCAGCCCGAAGCGGAGATCTGTGACGTCCAGAAGGGACGACTCCGTGTGGAAAACAAGGGGGGCGGAATACCATCGCTCAAGCGTAAGCCGCGGCGAAATTTCCAGAAGAGGGGAAAAAGGCCGTTCAAACGAAGGGAGGGGGTTTTCTCCTAGGGAAGGTTGTAAAAGTTTAACGATCATAAGGGTTCACAAACCGAAAGATAATGAGGCGAAAAAAACAGCAAAAATAGGGAAAAGGAACGTCCGGGTTTGAATGTAACGGAAAAAACAACGTTTTTGAATCATATAACCGCGGCCCTCAAAAAAAAAAAGTGACGGACGAAAACATCGAACGGCGAGAGGCTATTTGGGCCGGGCGTGGGGGCAGCCGGGATAGCAAAAAAAAGGTCCTTGGGTCTGGGGGAAAAGGGGGCGCGGAGCGACGCGGCGGACGTGAATTAACAACGTGGACCTCAAGAGATTTCGGAAGGCTTGGGGGGGTAAAGTAAATCGCCATCAGCATCGGCGTCATCCGGGGTGGGGGGGCGGAAAACCATTCTCACCCTTTCGCCCCAAGTTCCAAGCGAAAAAAAGGAGGCACCTCTTTGTAGGCGGAACCCACAACAAAAAAAAAAAAAAAAACCAAGGTCATCAACAACAACAGGGGAAAAAGGTATAGCTGGGTGCGGGATCACTCCAATACAAAAGAGGGCAGTTGGGAGAGGGGAGACCGGGGAGTTAGAAAACTGATAACCGAAGGGGGGACAACTACAGCTAATCGCCGAGGGTGTTTTGACAAGGAAAGGGGGAAACAAGCCTTCCGCCGACAACGAGGCAAGGGGGAAAAATTGGGGAACACGCCTGGAAGGGGAGGGGCTCAAGCCACGCCGCGACACAAACACACCTGCTGGCTATGACACCAGGAAAACACGGCAAATGAACAGAAAAAGGCAAGAGTTTGCATCGGCCATAGTAGCGTGGCCAGGGGGAAGGGCGTGGATAGGCGCTCTCAGAAAAAAAAAAAAGGCCCCCGTTAGTAACCTGGTACAATAAAAGGTGCCTGGTACTGAATGCAATATTAAACACGTTGGGCGAAAAAAGTTGTAATACATTTGACCTGGAGAGACAGGAAGGCCAGGGAAAATCACCGACCAAGGAGAACAGATAGGGGAAACACCAAGGTGATTGGTGGACGATTACCTTCGAATCGACAAAAAACGGGTCCGGCCATTGGAGAACAGAGGTCTTTCGGCGAGGGGTGAACATTTGGTTAAAACTGTGTACGGGCACGAACAGAGAGGCGGGGAAGGCTTATTTAAGAACGTCCTAATGTCCATGGTTGCTGGACCGACTCTTAACGGGACGGGATTGGCAAAAAAAGGAAGCACAAAAGGCGAGGACGCGAAAGGACTAAACGGTTTAGACCGGACCTGGGAAGGGTACCGGCAGGATCAACGGGGGGGGGAAAAAAAAGTTCGTGCAGACAAATACGAAAGTACCAAAGAACACAGCTTCAGGAGGAGGAGCCTACCTAAAAGAAGGGAAAGCCTCAAGACACCCAAAAAAAAATCAAAGCGAGTTCGCACGGGAGACCGAGAGGCGGGTGCGATCCCGCTGGTAAAAAAAGTGAATAATAAAGACTCATCAAGGGCGAAACGGAAAGGGAATCATGGAAAATCCCAAGGAAACGGAGGCAACCTCCCGCCAATTCAATACGCATGGCGGCTGCAGGGGCTCTCCACGGGGAAAAAAGAACCGAAGGAAAAAAAAAGGCAGGAGAGGGGCCAGTAATGGGGGGAGGGACGTCAAAAAGCACGCTACGGAGCATGCAGGAAACGGCGCAGAAAGTGGGCGAGATTGCAGAAAAAAACATGCAGCGGGAAGTAGGTTGCTAGGGTAGGAAAAACCGATTACACGAAAAACTTTTTGGATGTTAGATTTGGTTTTTGTGATACCCACCAGGGTGACTTTTGTAAGGGGCAAAAACATACAAGTCCCCAAACGAAAGGGCATTAAAAAATTAAACATGGAATCATAGTTGATCATAAACATGGGATTGGCCGTGCCCTTGAAGAGGGGCCGGCGGTTTTAAAAAGCCAGACGTCAAAAGATTAAATGAAAACAAAATGAGAGGAAGAGAACACCTCCCGGGGATGAGTACCGAATTATGACGTTGGTCAATACCCAGGGGTTGAAACTGGGGTCACGGAAGCACCCCACTCAACAAAAAAACAAAGATAAGGGAAAACAACTGAAGGGGTCCAACCCTCCAGAATGGAGACAAACTTAGAGAAGAAGGGTACCCGTTTCCGACGAAGGAAGGCCAAGCTAAGTTCTAAAAGCCGGGACTGAGACTACGGTGAAAAACACCTATCGTCAGAAAAGAAAACAATGGGATATGGCCAAATTAAAAATTGAAGAAAAGGGAACAAAGAAAACGAAGGGGGCGCCGCCGGGAGGAGGGAGGAAAGGAGGATAGAAAAGCCACCTAGGGACAAAGGGAAAGCGACGTCGTAAAAAAAAGAATACTCTGGCGGGGAGGAATAAAAACGGCCCCGCACAAGAAGAAAAAGAACAGAGTTGAAAAAACAATTTGGAGGAATCAGTCAAGTAATCCCGAAAAAAAAAAAGGAGGGGGTCTTAGTATGGAAGAAACTCGACAGAACTGGGGACGCAGGGCGTCTCCACCTGCCAAAATCAACGTTAGAAGAAAAGAGGTGATTTATAAAACGTACCCGTATGGCTCAGTCAACTTTCGAACAAAGAAGAAAACAGGTGACTAAGTTGAAGACGAAAAAGCCCATGGGTGCGTGGGATCGCCATGTCGGTTAACCACGCATCAGAATGTCCGCGGATATTTGTTGAATCCGCTGAGGTTTACAAGCGGTACATCCTACACTCCCACGATGATAAAAACCTATGTGGGTATAAGGAAGATGCTCAGAAATAACCCCCAGAAAAAGAAAGTCAGGTCTCGACAACAAAAAAAGCGAAGACGGTTCACTAATAGTAACCGGGAGTCACGTGTCAAGTCCAGAAGGGGGATGGGGGAAACATTGGGGGGGAAACGTCAAAGAAGGAACTGTGCCGGACACTCGGGTTGAAATTACGGAAGTTTAGGGGGGGGTGTGGACGTCTTCGAAAAGGGGCGCCACTTAGTGGGGGAGATTCCCACGGAAGGAAAAAAAAACTGATTGAAGGTACGAGGACGTGAGGTCGGAAAAACCCTGGTACAGGAGCGCCGGGGTATCTTGACAAAAACAAGGCAGTTTTGTTTGAAACGTCAAGAGAAAAAAAAGTACTATCCGGTGGCAAGATCCCAGACAGCCGGCAAGTAAAGCGAGTTCGTATGGAAAGAAAATTCACTTCAACATGCTGGATTTCCGTTTACGTTTTTGTTCTTCACCATTGTGGTCCGTTCAAAGCGAGTTGATGGGTGAAAAAAACTCTTGTTCGTGGGCAGGGGGAGTGTAAAAAACTTTCCCGTGGGAGTCCATCTAGGCTTTTGGAGGAGGCTCCGTCTTGTTCTTTACGCAGAAGAAGTCAGCCCCCAGAGTTAATGTCCCGTAAAAAAGCAATACTGCATAACAAAAGTGAAGACCAGTCAAATCAACCACTGGTCTAAAAAAAAAACACCCCGGCTTCACAAGAAGGTGAAGGAGACTGATTTGTGGATGCATTTGGTGTGGAGCACTAAGTCAACGATTTTCACTGGCGGGTGAAGGGAGAAGGGGGGGGTGTTTGATAATCACTTTTAGGGGAAAAAGAAGGTTAGACCTGCCTAGGTCTAAGAGGGGGAACCCCGTTGCGGGGGGGACATGAAAGCGCTAAAGGGGACGAAAGGTTTAGAGGGGCCAAATATTTAAAAAAAAAAACACGCAGGAGGGAAAAGGGGTCCGCCGAACTTGGGCCAGAAAACAGCCCCAAAGAAAAAAAGGAGGGACTAATGAAACAACACCAAAAGGGTTAAATGGAGGCCGAACCAGACTTTGGTAAAGAAAGGGTGTCGAGGTGTGGGGAAGGGTGAGAAAGCACATATAGGGGTGGGGGTGAACGCACCCAGGCCGGGGCCTACGAAACGTAATCTAGCAAGGGGGAAAAAAGAAAAAAAAACTACAACAAGCGCGAAGCGGGGCCAGAAAAAGAATAGTCGGGCGGGGTCATTCCTATCAGGAAGGGGGGACGTAACTTTTCAGGGAAAAAAAAAAAGGGGGTGCAATGGGAAGGGGAAAAAACTTGGAGGACGTGTTTTGATCTTCAAGCGTCTTGGGGACACAGCTCGTCCAAGGAAAAAGATGCCCGCCATGAAGTCGAGGGCTAGAAGGCCAACTCGTGGCGCGGGTAGCGCGAGGGTGCCTGAAGTTAAATAAAGGGGTTGACAAAAAACAAGAACAGGAGAAAACAAAAAAGAGGAGGGAACCATGCTCCTATGCTGGGAGGAATAACAACAAACGTTCGACAGTATAAGAAAAGCTCAAAGAATCGGAAAACCGGGAGGGATATCAAACTGATCCACAGCACTATCGACCTTAAGCAAATCCTTTTGGTCGAATCGAGGGGGGGGTTCAATCACCGCGGGACGGTCAAAACCAGAAATTAAATGAAAAAAAAAAGAAAAAAACCACCAAAAAAGAGGAAAAAAAGAACACAAAGTACTTTGAGCAGGGCTAAAACAAGGCCCTGGTAACCCCGCAACACCGTGACGGCAATCGGTACACGAACACCGACATAGTTGCTCCACAGGTGGGGGCATGGCGCGACTGGGGGTGGTCTAGAGAAAAAAAACGGGCGTTGCGGCCAAGGCAGCGCTTGAAAAAAAAACATCCTCCCGGTGCTCAGACCAAACCCGGGTAAACCGTCGTGCGGGAGGTTTGGTAAAAAAAAAAGAGAGAGGAGAAACCAAAAAAAAAAAAAAAAAAGAAAAAAAAAAAAAAACAAACATAGAACACACACCCCCCACCCAAGAACCACCAAAAAAAAAAAAAAAAGAACAAAAACAAAAACAAGACAAGACACCCGAAAAGAAGAACGAGAAAACAAGAAAAACTAAAAACAATAAAAAAAAAACAGCCTAGAAAGGAGGGTGCCACGCATGGAAAAACAGTTGTTTTCAAGGGAACGAAAAAAGTGGGGTCCTGTGCTGCCAAGCACAGGGTACAAAAAAAAGAATGAGAACCACCTTCTGTTTAGGAATGCCAATTGAAAAGCCCGGGGTTTAAGAGCTTTCGGACGGGGGGGGGAAGGAAGGGGGCTTCAACGACTTCAAGCTGAACGCTTACAGGAAAGCCGTGTTGACCGCCCAAGAACTGTCAGAATCATGGAGAAAAAGCCCTACTAGACTTCGCAGGACGGAAAAAACGCCCCAAGGTCCCAGCGCAAAAGGGAAGAGACGAAGGAGAGAAGGGTTGCCATCAAGAGGGGGAGGGTTATGTACGAATGGTATTGGCTCCCGGTCTAAGGCGAACTCGGGGGGAAAACAAATCCTCGTGGCGGGAGGGACTGGAAGTAAAAAAAAAGGGACTATAATAAAGCCTGGGACTCCATTTCACGCAAGGAAAACGGGGGAAGCGTCAATGGGTGGGGACGCTCTAAGAAAGGGGGGGTTGGCCCGTTCCGGCCCCAGGGGCAGGGCCAAAAGGGAAACAAGAAACGCCGGCGCTGGGGTAAGGGGGTTATCATAAGGAAAGGGGAAACATCGGCACTTTTTACGTGAGGGTGGCTTCGCGACGAGCCAGGCCAACGTAAAAAAAGATACAGTCCCAAATACGGAACGAGAAAAAAAGCAAAAGAAGGTAAAAAAGGCGCGAGCCCAAATGGAAACATAACGCAGGAAAAGGGGGTCGGATCGAAAGAAAAGCGGACCATTCGGGGGGGGGGAAAACGGGGATGGAGGAGGGTACCTGGGGGGGGAAAAAGGACGGCTCAGTCAGCCTAGTTAACAGCGGGAGAAAGTGATTCAGACGGGAATCAATACCCCGATCTGTGTCGTCGGGCCAAGGCGGGGGCGGGTAAATGCCCGGGGGTGAAAACCCCCCAAGAAAACAAGGGGGGGCGTGCGGGGGGTGTTCTGGGTCAGAAGCCGTAATACGTCAAAAAAACTCGAAAGGATCGATCGGATAAGGGGGGAAAAAGGCCATGGCCCAAGTGAACTCATAGAGGCCCAGGAGGGGAGAGTAGGGCCCTACGAATCGGAGGAACTCGGGGGAGTGTTGGGTTCCTTGATATCGCACCCAGGTTACCGGTGCGCAAGGTTCGGGGTAGGGGAGGGGAGGGTCGTGGTAAAGCCGTGTCACAGTCTGGCCTGCCCTGGAGAGGGTTAAAAGGCCCCAGTCCGCCCCGAGCGAAAAACGGCTCGAAACAAATATGGCGAAAAAAGGGGCGGAGTAAAGTCTCTGCCGAGTGGCAGGACTTCACGAAAATTGGGCGCAGGGCCCCGAACGTTGTACTCGATTCGGGGGGGGGGACAATTACTGGACGGTTCCGTGGGTATCGGTTGGTTTTAGGGGGCGCCGAGACGACCGGTGTGCCGGGCAAGCGTGGAGGATCACAGGTCGATAATGTTATTGAAATGAAAGATGAGCAACCGAAACGGCCAAAGGGGAATCTGTTGAAGGGATGGTAATTACAGGGTCTTGGGGCCGGGTGGGGGGGGTATCAACGTCCAGGAGGTTGGGGAAAAATTCGGGGAGAACGAAAAGAGATGTTCGCCGAGCGCGACCGGATTGCGCTTACTGTCAACCTTCGGCCAGGGGGAAGCGCAATCAAAAAGGGGAAACAAACCGAGGTTTCCTTTCTCCTCGGCGGAGGGCCACCGCCGGCTGGCGTCAGGGAGGGCGAAAAGAGTCAAAGGGGGGGGCGGAAGACGTTGACAATTTTGACTAGGGAAAGGAGCGGTAAGGGGGTACAAAAAAAAATAAAAACGTGGCGAAGAATCGGTGCCATTGGCGGGGTCAAAAAAAAAAAAAGACTGTAGGCGTCGAAGCAATGAACTCTCGGGGGATAAAAAACATAGAGAAAAAAAGTGAAGTACCCGACGGTTTTGGATCATGCCGGACTAGACCTGGAGACTGTCACTGCAAAGGGACGTAAATCGCGAACGACGCGGCCCCGACTTCAGCGCGTCCCTCACCCGCACAGGGACCAATCCCGAAGCAAAAAGCGCAGGAGGGATGGGGCTGCCGCCCGAAAGGCGTAATCGTCACTACACATCGGTTCAAAAAAAGCGCTAAACGCAGTCAACTGGCCGACCGGGGAAAAAGGGAAAGGTAAACGGAACTTTTTGGGGGGGGATAAAGAGGGGGAGGTGCTTGGACGACACTGGGCGGGGGAAGAATGATAGGAGGTGATCAGCAAACGGCGGGAAACACAGGAGGGGGTAAAAAGGGGGAAATAGTACCGGACCGAATCGAAAAAGGTTTTGCAGGGGACAAAAGGTATCACAAACTCCGGCCCCTCCGGCGGTGTGGGCCAATCGCGAGGCAATTCATTGCGTATTGTTTAAAGCCAGCCGGGGAAGGGGCGGGGGGAGGGGGGAAAAAGAGGGTGGCGGTAGCGACGGCTCGGCCCATCAAGGGGGGTCCTTGGGAACCAAGAGGGAAAGTCAGAAGAAGTTGAAGTTACCGTTTATTCAAAATCGGGATCAGGCGTCCAGCCGGAAGGGGGGGAATAAGTGGGCGCAAAAAATTCGCCACCGGTCGGCAGGCAAAAAAACGGGAGATGCAAAATTTGGGAGATCAAAGAGGACTCTCACAAAAACGGAGGGGAGTCGCAAATAGAGGACCGACAAAGAGAAGAAGAATGCAAGGGGGTTGCAGTAACTATCCTACAGGGGGTCAGGGCCTGAAACCTGGAGGAAAGAAATATAAACCGACAAGGCGGGATTGGAGATTGGAAGGTTTTTCAGCCCCGGTAAATAGACCAAAGAAAAGAATCAGGTATGGGGGGGGAGGGTCCTCCGGAAAAACCCGCCTGCCAACTAAGCCACAAGAAAAAACAAGGAAACAACAAACCCCCAAACCTCCAAAAGACAAAGTCCTTGCATTGGGGGAATCAAAAAAAAAAAATGTCAATGAATGGCCTTGCCTCAGACGTGGCGGTCATCCCAACAGGAACCACTGTCGCAAGGCCGCAGGTTGGTAGAGTACGCTACCCGAAAAACGCCGGTAACTGGGGCAGAGACAAAGGACAGGGGGGAACTGGCGACGGCAACGTTTGGAACGGGCCGGTGAAAGAGAAACTTTCAAAAGGATTCCGGTCCAAAGAAGGGGGCCCAAGAAAGAAAAAAGAAAGATAACCTCAGTGGGGAGAAAACAGGGCCCGTCCGAAGCCTCGGAAAAGCGGTAAAAAAAAAAGGGAGGGGGACAGGGCGCAGCGTCAGTCAGAAGAAAAAAGCGGGGGTCGTTCCGAACGGGCTCAAGGGAGACGATTTCGAAGGTAAAGCAGGAGGGGCTGAAAGCAACCGCGGACAGGCGGCGGGACGATAAGCAGCAGGGTCGCCCCATAACAAAGGAAAACGTGGTCGCGATGGCCACACGTTGAGGAAGGACCGTGGGAAAAAAAAAGCTGTCGAGTAGAGAAAAGAAACAAGAAAAAACCGTAGTTAGACCCGGCTCGTGAGACCCCCGGAATCTAAAAGCAGTAGGGGTCGCGATTAGACCGCCTAAGGCCGAAAAATGATTGACCTCAGAACAACTGGGAGGGTGAGAATGAAGACAAAGGGGCCTTTGCCAATGGTTCCCATTCACATCACCGAAGAACGAAGAAATGCTAAGGTGGGAGCACGGGCGGGGAAAAAAAAAAAAAAAAAAAGCCATGTGAAAAGCCCCAGTCTACAGGGCAGAGCCAAAGACACTTATTGAAAACAGCCGACGCGAACCGCGACAAAGGAAGGTCCGGCGTAAGTCCGGGGGGGGGAAACAACGCCCTTACTCCAGGAAGAAGAGGGTAAAATCATGTAAACTTGAAGGAGTACACTCAGGCCTTAGTTTCTACGGACTGGTAAAAAGGACAAATGGGGGGGACCAAACGAACCGTTCCGCTCACCGTCCCAGCCGGAACAGAAAGGGGAAACCATGAATGAATCCTCCGACACACATCTTTAACCTCGGTACACCGGCGTCAGGGTGAGTAAAAACTTTTCAAAACAATATCAAAACCAACACATCTAATTTAATAAACGTGACAATGGGGTTGGTAATGAAAAGTCGCGGTCGTGGGGTCCTCGTCCACTTCCAAGAAGATAAATAAAAAGGGGAAATACGTGAAAGGGGCCAATAACTTAACTGGAACTGATGGGGAAAAGGAGCGAAATTCGTGTACCTCTAAAGAAATTAGTCCCCTTTTTAGAAGAAGAAAAGATACTAAATTCGGGGTAAACCAATAGTTTACTAAAGTAATCAGCGCTTGGAAAGGCCAAAAATCGTAAGGGGACAAGTGTAATAGGACTACCAGCACAGTAAAAAAAGGTTACATATCACAATAAAGAAGGGGGCGCAAAAAGCTCCGAACGAGCGGCGAAGGACTAGCCTGACCCCAGCATCTAAAAATGGCAAACAGAACGACGATAAAAACAGGAGAGGGGGGAAGGCCAAACGACCGCCACACAAATGGAACGAGTGGAACAAAAGGGAAAGGTAAGGTCAAGGCAAGAATAAAAAACGAGGGCGCAGGGTCGACAAAGGCAACAAAAGGAATGGGGGGAAGAAAATGCGGCCGCACCAAAGGCAAAGAAAGCCTTGGAAGAACTGTCAACTAACAGAAAAAAAAAACGTGTAGAGCAAAAAGGAAGCGACAGAAGACACCAAAACCCGCCCCCTTGGGGTGGAAAAAAACGCCAAGTAATACTGTAAAAGGGGAGCAGGGAAAAGAAAGCAAGCCAGGAGGGGGAGTAGGATTGGAGCGGAGAAAGATGTAGGGGTTCAAAGGAAATGAACAGTTGGACAAGGTAGAAGGGGACATGAGCTTCGGGCAAAATCCCTTCAAAACGTAAAGCATGCCATACGAAAAACGTGCCGAAAGGGAAAAAAAACACCGAGTTGTCGAGCAAGGGTAATTTCAACAATTGGGGGGCTCGGTGGCACTGGTCGTAAGGGCTCTCCATAAGGTGGGAAGCGGAGTGAGGGGGAACTAATATGCGGGATCAGACAGTAAAATATCGGCGGAAACGGGAAAGGGAAGCCTGGGATAAAAGTAGCAACGATTTTCAAGCCTGAAATTCGGAGAAAAACCACCACACCCTGGGAAAGGCAGGCGTGCTTCGTACAACCGCAAAAAGGGGAAAAAACCGGCCCGAAACCTTGTTTTTTTTGAAGGAAAACGGGCCCACCAGCAAAACCCACGAAACGATAACCGTACGGAGTAGGGGTAGATGCAAGGGACCGGACAGGCCTTCGAGTTCTACAGTGGCGGCGGAGAATTTTTCTGATATTATACTAAAGATGAAAAAAATATCGCGTCGGGAAAAAAAACTGCGAGCGAGACCGGGGCCAATCGAGCGCAGGAAGGGGAAAAAAAAGCCGGAAGATGAAGGCCATCCCGAAAGGCTCACAAAACTAACAGGAAAAAAACCTAGTGGGGAACGGGGGAGGTCAGGACTTTGTCGAATGATTGTAAAGTAAATTCTAGTTTGGGGAGCCCGGTATTTTCAATGAATGTGAACTGCAACACGAACGGTAACCAGCTAGTATCATGCGCCACGGCCATCCACTCCCCCACCTCTGCTCGAAGGGGGCCAAGTCCCTCATGGGAGACCAGAAAGAAAAAGTAAGAGGGTTTAAAAAGAGGGGTGGAAGACAAACAACACCAAGCCATTCGGAAACCGTTGGAAAGAAATCTTGTTCGAAACGGCGACTAAGACAAACGTTATTGGTTCACAGGGCAAGAAAAGTGAAGAGAGGGAGGGGGGACAGGAACCAGGTGGGGTGGCCCAATTTAAATATCAGGTCCCCTTTTGGGGCTCTCCCTAGGCCTTTTCGAGGAAAAAGAATCGCTGCAGGGATCAAAAAAAGGAAATGCGGCAAGTCTACACCACAGGAGCAGGAATAGGGAGCACAATCACCACGGGTGTCTGTGCCGTTCCTTCTATTCCAAAAAAGGGATTGGTGGAACGGGGGGAAGTTGAAGGCCCAAAATGGTGGGGGGGCAATGTCAGGTGAGGTGGGGGAAAAAGCGTCCAAAAGCGGAGGTCAAAAAAACAAGAAGAAGGGGTGGCAGGTACCAACATTACCGATTAAATCGCACAGAATCAGAACCAAGGATCGTTGGGGCTGAACAATATCTGTTGATACAATTAGAGGAAAGTAGAAAAGGGGGGTGGAGACAGCCGCATCTAAGCACAAAAAAAAACTGATTAAGGGGAATCGGATACGTGAGACCCAGAAAAAAAAAAACGGTCGACGTCTGAGAAACGACACCACGAAACCGCAACAAGTTAAAAGAATAATCGCCGTTCAAGCAAATGCAGCAGAAAAGTGGGGCACAGGATTACTGTGGGGGGTGTCCGAGGGTAAGAAAAACGAAGACAAGGAAAATCAAATTTAGGGAAAAAGGGCGAACAAACCGTCCGGTCAAAAACTGAGCGCAATCCGACGGCAAACTAAACGAAACGAATTGGGGTGATTCCCCTATGAGAACGGTGGGGGGATCGACGAGGGGATGAGGGAACACCGGGAAAAGGGCGCGTTAACACCCGAAGCTCGTTGCTCTGACCCGGGAAGGAACGCACCGGGTACTGGTGACAGCAAGGACAGAGAGGAGGGAAAAAACTAACAGTTGGTCGGCATCAGGGGCCTGGTGCTTGAGTGCCCAATTCCCAAAACCGCAGGAAAAGACCAACCGGGGAGGCGTTGAAAAAAGGGAAACGGTCCACGGGGGACGCGCTTTCAAAGTGGGCTGCCGAAGGAGTTCATGAAGATAACAGCTGTTCGAGTCCATGGAGAAAACATGGCGTTCACAAGCATGAAAATCCAAGTCACGGGTAACGAAAAGAAATGATGGATTGCGCCAAAGGAAAAAAAAGCAAAGTCCCCATGTCGACTCCGGAACGCACGAGGTGCCGTGAGGGGTAAAAATGGGAAGGATGAAAGGCATACATGGACAAGAAGAAAGGACAAGAAGGGGCGCGCGTAGAGAAACGCGACGGAAGATCAGGGACTCAATTTCAAACTCACGTCGAAGGAGAAACAAGCGGCGGGACACGCGGGTGGGACCGTTTACACTAAAAAAAAACCGACGGCATTTGCCAAATGTTAGGGCCTGTTAAATTTTTGGGTGGGGGGGGATCCTATGTTCCTGTTGCACAATAGGTTTCTAATGTGGAAGGCTGCCCAGAAAAAGTGGTAGTAAGAACTTAAAAGACCAAAAGAATTAAAAACAGAAAATCGGATTCAAAAAAACTATATCAAATGAAAGGGGTAATGAGGGAAGACCACGGGGGAAAGCTACCACGTCCGATCCATTGGCGCAACCATTCTGCGGGGGCGGTGGGAAGAATGGGCTGCTGAACGAGCTCTTAAATGAGAAGTCTTAAAATCTGGGGAAAAGTTGGGAATTCCGAGGAAATACAGAGCCAGGAAGGTTTGGAGCCGGGCCAGGTCGGGTAAAAACATGAACCTTTTCGGAAACAAACTTTTCAAAAAAAAAAAGGGGGAGCTGGTAAGGAATAAGGGGATAATCGTGGTCCTCATTTAAAAGGCGACGTGGATTAGGGCGTGTGTTCAACGCCAAGGAGGAACCATTCCGGGTAATCGAGACGCCGCGCTTCAAACGTTGTAGAGTGTCCTTGACGAACTGCAATTAAGGGGGGGTCCACTAAAGTTCGGGGGGCATGTCAGGGGGCGGTGGTTGGGAAAATAGGTTGTGCAGCGTAGGCCCACTGCCCTGGTACTGCGTGTCGCAAGAGGTCCGACGGAGAATTGTCGGGGGGGAGGGAAAAAAAAATAAAGGAACCCCTTCGTTGGGGGCGGGGTAGAAGTTAGAAGTCAGGGAAAGGAGATTATGAAAAACCGGGGGCCGGGGGGGTCGGGGAAAGCTAAGTGTATAGGAAGCTAAGGGAGAAAGTTAAATATAAGGGGTTTCAGTAAGGGGGTTGGGAGGGGGGCGTCCAAAAAGTGAACAGAACATGGGCCTTGGAAACGCGGTTCTGACATCAGGGGGGGTCAAAAGAAATGTGGATGTGAAGCACAAAAACCTGAAGGGGAAAGAAATGAAAGAACAAAGAATCTGGTATTTATCGTCACATGGGGTTTGGCCGGCTGGGGGAAGGGAGGGAAGAGAGGTTTTGGACCAACGAAGGGGGCCGACCGGCAATAAGGAGTCAACGAATCATCCGCAAAGTACAGGTAACTTTTGGGAAGGGGCAGAAATGGGGGGGGGAGGAGCGGGAGTGTAGAAAAACGCCGAAAGGAAAAGGGGGAAGGTTCCGCCTTTCGTTAAAGATATCAAACACCCGCCCATTGAGCCGGGTGATAGGGGAAGTTCATTGGCCCCGGTCTCGAGAGAGGGGAAAGGGGTAAAAAAAATCGAAGTGGCGAATGATCGCAGAAAGTCAAGCAAACAAAAAGGCAAATCCACCATCAGCACTGTTGAAGGCCTAAGACTAACACTTACTTGGGAAGAAGTGCGGTCTCCAGAGAACGGGGTAAAGGGTGAGATGCCCAGTTACAGAGTAAGTATAGAACTCAAACGTGCGTGTACGACCTGGTTGGGCACCAGGCAGAAGCATCACGCCGAGCGCCCCCCCGTACTGGAGGCCGTCAGCCAGAAAGAGCAGGGACGAAATCTCCTTCAACCTTCGGGGAAAAAGGGGGTCTGAAGAACAAGATGGAGGAGCGCCGAAGCCACTGAAAACTGGAAAGAAGGGCGGGGGACCGAGCCTGTCTAATGACAATGTTCAAAAGTGAGTTCAGCGGGGCTCTAAAAAAATGGGGTGACCGGAAAGAAAGGAAAGGGGTAAAAAATTGTATCCTCCAAGCCGGGACCAACTGGAACATCAGAACCTAAAATATTTTTACAGGAACTACAACGGGGGTGAGTGAGAGTAAAGTAGGGAAACAAGGGGAGGGGGGGGGGACAGCCCCAGTGGTGCGATGGGACTGCCCCTGAGGAGGAGGACAATTCATTTGTTCCGGATGAGTAAAAAATAAAAGTTCCCGTTTCTTTTAAGTTAAGGGGGGAGGTTAGAGAAAAGAATAAAGGGGAAAGAAAGTGCGACCCTGCCTCGGGATAGTTTGTGTCTGCTGGGGGCTTGTAGTTAACGGGTAAAAGGACAAAAGGACCGTCCAGCCGTTTGGTAAAAGACAGGGAAAAACCTTCGCCAAACCGGTCAGTATAAAAAAAAAAACATTGAAAATTTGGTAGCGGGAAATCAGGACCAAACGGGGGGAGAAAAGAGAGGTGTGAGAAAGAAATCACGAAAATATGGTTCAAGTTTCATAAGAAATGGGAGAAAGTTGGAAAAAGGGGACCCGAAGGGGAAAAAAGGACGCCAACTGCAGGACTGTGAGAGGGTTCCCGTCAGGTAACTTAACGTAAAAAGCAAAAAGCCGAAACAACTAAAATAGGAAAAAAGGAAAACGTTGTGACACGAAGAAAAAAACTCCAAAAAACCGCGCCGCACGCCACGGGACACGCAAAAAACCCCTCCAAAAGCCAGAGGGGACTAGAGGTTAAGGGGGGGAAGGAATAGCACCACTGGGGCCTGTGGCGTAATATGCGATGCCATCCCTCAATCAACAAAAATCAATGCCCCCGCCACCCACGGCCCAACCTCCAAAGCCTTGTTAAACGTTTTTTGGTGAAAGTACACCTTTTCCGGGGTATTCAAAAAGTCGAAAAAGTTGGATTTCCTTTGGAAGGAAAGGAATCCTTCTTCACCCTTAGGGGTAACAGGTGCCGAGGACAAGTAGACAACAGAAGAAACTCATTTAGAACAAAAAACGCAGCAACCGGTCGACAGGGCTGCCACGAGAGGCAACAAAAAATTTCGGGCGAGGGGAAAGATTGAAAAAACGGGGCCGACGTACCAAACCGGAAAATTCGATCTATACTAGGAGATTGGTCATTCTAACAGAAGGGGACCAGGGGGGCGTCAGGGAGCGCGCACCGGGCGCAGCATGGGCGGGGGCCAACCCAGGCAGCGTCCGCCTAAACTTTTGTAGAGACGTAGAGAAACTCTTGCAGCTCAAAAGAAGTTGGAAAAAAAACAGGGGAAAACGCAAAGTCTCCACACTACAAAGAAAAAAGTTTCGTCGGAAATTAGAAAAAAAGCAGCAGTGAGGGGAACAAAGACACAAGAAGCTGGGGTAAAAGGGGGGGGAAGTGAATCTTTTTTTATAAATTCACCTATCAGAAAAAGGCTCAACGTCTTTCATTTGCAAACCCACTCCTCCATACGCGCGGAATGTCCATCCTATTCGGAACGGAAAAAATCTCAAACTGTAAAAGGGGAAGAACAAAAACGCCACTCGAAAAACCGTAAGTTCTTCAGCCAGATTTCTCTTTACAAACAAAAAAGAAGCCGAGACAAGTGGAGGCAAGTAAAAAAGGAAAATAGCCCGTCCCGAACCAACGGATCCAGAAAAAATCAATTGACAAGATAAAGAGATGGGGAGGCGATGTAGACCTCATTTTCCACAAAAGGGAAGGTGCCGCTCAATCCCAAGCCAAGGCAACAAAAGACCCCCGTGGTAACCAAGATATCAAGGCCATGTAACCAAAAAAGCTTCCCCTCTGGTCAAGCTTGGCGGAAAAAGAAAAAGTAAGATAAGTTTTCAAAACATCCACATTACATCAAAAAGGCAGGGGGGAAAAAGCCATTGGGGTCCGGAAAAAGGACAATGAGTAATAAGTGGTCGCGACGAAAGGGCAAAAACCGAACCGCCTAAACCACTACTATCCCCCGACTTACATGGAACTACTCCTCTAGGTAAACGGGGGGGAGCTCAAAAAGATTGACTTCCAGGAAATCGACGGGGGCCTCACCATAAAATGTCGGACGGAGAAAAACTAGGCAATCTTTTGGAAAGAAGCACAAGGGGTTGCACAGAGGATAATGGTCGACTTGGAGGAGGCCAGTACCATCAACTAAAAAGGTGTACGAAGTGAGATGAACAAAACATAGGAATCACCCAAAAAAAAAACCAAGAACAACATCACTACCAAACTAGGGGAAGAAGAACTGGGGCCTTTTTAGGTCCACGTAAAAAAATACCGAAAACATGTGAAGCTCCGTAAGCTCAGCCACAATTCGCATGTGAGGGTAGAAAAACTAAAGGAAAAATCACGTTGGGAGCAGAAGCAAAACTTTTCCCCCTTCTTACCAAAAACGAATGGGGTTTAGATGCCATTCATCGACAAGATACCATTATGATGACCAGAAAGGGTTGGCTTATGGGCGGGAACAAGTAGAACGCCGTGCCCGCAAGAATCGGGAAAAGTGGGGTGAAATTGAAAAATACATCTTTGAAATACTCTGAAGGGGGGGTCCACTGAATGACTAAGTTAAATATAAACCAAGGGTTGGGCATGAACTGAAAAGGGAAAGTTTTCGCATCAGTCAAGTTGGGGGCTCGCCACTCATCCCATCACACGTGAAGAGTAACAAAAAGGAAAAAACCGCTGTAGTTCTTCATTCCCTCAACCCAGTCGGCACGTGAAAGAATGGGTTTCCACACGCCCATTGGGGGGAGTCAGAAACCTGGTTACAACTCCAGCGTGGGGGAGGCTCCCAGAAAAAGGCGGGAAGGAAATTCTTCCTACCATTCTTCGACAAAGATTACGCCGAAATAAAGTAGCACCCGGATTGTGGGCCGTTCGACCGATCATTCGGATAACCAAAACAAGAAACCCAAAACTCAGAGTGAAATAATTCTCGGTGCAAGAGGCCAGCAGGTTTAGAACTGGAGGGGTAAAAATCCGTCGATGCGTCCTAAAAGAGGAATACGTCCGACCTGCGGGAAGGAAGTCAAACAGTCTTGGGCTCTTAACCTCTCAGTAGGACTGCGGCGACGTCACTCCAGACCCTTAGAGGCCGTCCGAAACACTAGGGCGGAAAGCTTTTGAATCAAAGAGAAAGAAATCGTACCAAGGCCATAAATCAGAGACTTGATCTTCCCTCAAGAGCCCCCACCCAAGACGGCGTCCCACGTCAAGGAACGGGGCGCTTCATCCGCTGAATCTTGGAGACGGCAGGGGATCATGAGGGGAGAAAGGCTGGTGTCAAGGAGTCAAGCCTCCGGGGAGCAAAGACAGCCGAAGAGGTGGGCCAAGTAGACATGTAACCAAGGAAAAGAAGGGAGCGCCAGGCCCGCGGAAAGCTGGCAATGAATGGGGGAGGGAAATTGGTCCTACATTGGGGGTGCATACATCCAAACCTGGGAGATAAATTACCCCGACGTCGGTGCGGGGTTACCGGTCGGAAAGCCAGGGAGAATCCTTAGGACACAGGGGAAAAAGGGTGAAAAAGGGGGGGGAAAAGGAGACACTGAGCATGGGGGCGTGGGGGGAAAAAAGCTCCAATTGGACGGGGGAGGAAAGCCTCGCCTGGGGAGAATAACAGCAAAGTAGATCCCATCAGCATCGTGTCAAACGTTCTGACAGGGCGTGGGGGAGTGACGTCGATGAAAATCAAATGGGCACCGGACGTGGGGAAACATTGGGTCCGCAATGGCGGGAAAAGTTGGAGGACGGGGGGAGGAGGCTTGGGAAAAAAACCAAAAGTTCGAAACCAGTGGCATAAAGAAGGGAGCCGTGCTGCAACAGAAGCCAACCATAAAAGAAAAAAAGCGTAGCTTATAACTACGGACGGAAGATAGGACCGTTTTTGGGGAGCCAAGACGGCCATCACAACGAAACAACGGAGATGGAGAGAAATCGGCGTATTGGGGGCAAAAAACTTGAAAGTGAGACCCTCCGAGCTAAGCCGGGAAGGGAGGAAAGACGCCGCAAGCCACGATGAAAGCGGCCGTGCTAAGAAGAGAGTGTTGGGTTTCCCGACGGACCAAAAAAAAGAGAAAAGGAAAAGGGATTAGAAACATTGACCACGGGACCCCAGTCCAGGGCACAGTTGCTCGGCTCGTAGGCCAAAAACGAAGTGGAGGTGCTCAAATGAGGGTTTAAGTCGGCGGGACCGTTCTGCCCCCAAGTGTTGGCTCTGGGGAAACAACCAGCAAAGAGAGGGGACAAAAAATGGACCAACACCTCCACGGGCGGGTGGGGGGAAACAGCGGATCACGGAAATCGTCAAGGGGGTTAACAAAAAAAACCACGGGTGGAAGGGAAAGTACGGAAAAAAGGGGGGAGAAGGAAAAATCTTTCGGGGGGAACAAGCACTCCCTAAGGGGGGGTGAAGAAGAATTTGCCGTGCCCGGGGGGGGTTCTGGGTCTGAAGACGGGAGCAAATAAAAGAGGCGCTAATAGCCTGAAGCCGCCACTTGCGGGGCATTCATCATATCAAAAGACCCGACCCCTGCGCAGCAGGGGCCTAATAAGGAAGTGCGGGAAAGGGGAAGTAAAGGCGAAAAAAAGTCGCGACTAAAAGAGTGGGACAGTCTGGGAACGAAACGGCGTTCGAATGAGAGCGGGAAAGCGACACTCGATAGTACCGTATGGGTAATCCAAAGCAAACTAAAAAATAAAACTAAACAAGATTGCAATCGTTCCAAAAACCCTTCTATAAAAAGCAAGGGATGTTGGAAAGGAAGGTAAAGGACGGGAAAAAAAAAAAAAAAAAAGTTGGCATTAAATAGTCACGGGACGGACCGAAGGGTGGTTTGAAAAAAAATTGGGGCGGGAAAAAGGCAAAATTTCTAATGGGCGGCGTGACCCCAAGTAGGGAGCACGGCCGTGATAACCAATAAATCCACGGAAAGGAACCAGAGAGCACCGAAGGCGACGAGACAAAACAACCGACTTGCGAACTGAACGGGTCGGAAAGGGGATGTGAGGGACAGGGAAAGGGATCTGGAGAAAGGCTAAGATCAAGATCGGTAACAGCGGAATAATCGCGTACACAAAAAAAAAAACGGATTCTTGCGGAAGGAAAAAATAAAGTGACATGCCCGTTGGTGGGGGGGTGGTCCCGCCAGACTGGGCAGAGGAAAAAAGTGTGACTGTCAGAAAATACTAGGGGGGAAGGGAAAAAAGAAGACAGTTCGACGGATTCTGGGAAGGGGTCACGCCCGCCATGTTGGGGGGGGAACCATGGCTGGTGAATGCAAAAGGGCACGCGGAAAAAAGTGGAGGGCTTGTCAAAGGGGACCTCCACATCAGGTCTTTCGGGGGTGGGGGCGGTGGGGTGAAAAAAAAAAAAAACGGTGGGGGGAAGTGAAAGGGATGGGAAGCGCACCGTACAACTTGGGTAGATACTGGGGACCACGAGACCCGCTCCGTTCCGAATGGAGGGAAACCCGAGTGAAAAAGTGGGGAAGGGAAGAAATAAGGCTGGGGGGACACCCACGGCGTTCCCCTAACAAGGGGGGCAGTCCTCTGCCGGAAGAAGAAGGTAGAGAAGGTTGGATGGGGGTGAAGTTTATAGGGTTGGGAGTGCTTCCCCGCCAGGCTGTGACGACGGCCGCGTTGGAGGAAATAAGAGAGAGTGGGGAGGAAGGGGGCCAGGCCGGTATAACCAGCCACGGACCAGAGGAAGATTTGGAAGAAGAGGAAAATTCCAGTCGTTCAAGTAAAAAAGGGATAGACGGAACGTCAGAAGGGGGGGGGGGGAAAAAAGGACGGTAGAGGAACCAGCAGAGGACGATGTCCGCCAGGGATATCGCTCTGCAGCCATAAAAAAGGGGGAGCGAAACAGAATTAAAAAAAGGGAAAAAGGACGAAGGAAGGGTGTTGGCGAACCTCGTCCGCGAGCGCAGCAAAGGAAGGAGGGGGGAGGAGGCCGTCGGGGAGAGGGAAGGAAGGGGGAAAAAGCACCCTTCAGCGTAGAGAGAAGGAAAAAAGGCGGAACGCCACCGGCGTTGGACGGGGGATCGAAGACGACGGGCCTTTGAGGCAGTCCAGCAGGGATTTTAGAAAGGTACCGACGAACGTCGAAGAGCGAGCAAGTCGCCGAAGATGGGGGGGGAAAAAGGAATGAGAGAAAGTCCGAGAACGGTCATCAAGTGTCGGCCATCGCGAACGAAAGGGGGACAGCCCGAACCCCTCTTGACTGGGGAAAAAAAACAGGGGACCGACCCCCACCAAAGGGAAAAGGTCAAAGAACGAGCGAAAGATTGTAGGTCTCGGACCTCCGCGTGCACGTTTCAAAAAAGAGAGGGGTGACAGGAAAAAAAAAGGCCGTAATCCAACGTTGAACGAGCAGGGTGACTGGAAAGGGGGGGGGGGACTTGGGGTCAGAGGGTTTCTCGATTGGCGAGGCATGACCGGAAAAATAATTGGGATGAAGAAAGTCAGTAGGTATCCGATGGCAAAGAGAACAATTCAACGGCGTGCTAGGTAAAGGAATAAACGGTACAAGGAGGGGGGGGGATAGCAAATATATGCAGGGGCTGGGCCTCAGGTGGGACTCGTGGGACGCAAAAGAAGAAAGCAGGGGAAAATTCATTTGCCGGGAACTTGTGAGCCAAAAGAAGCGGCAACGGTGGGGGGCGGGGCAAGGGGGGAAAGAAAGGGGGGAGGGGCTTAAAGGGAGAACGCCGGAGGGTCCTACAATTGGGGCGAGACAGGGGGAATAGTTTCGGCGCTGAAGCGGGAAACTCGGGCGATGCAGCAAGCGGCGACCATCGGGGGGGGACCGGGCAAAAGGCGTCAACCCCTCGAAAAAACCAAAGGAAGAAAACAAACAAATTCGTCAAGGCTTGGGAAACCAGG
>Ga0179593_1619732_pt1 | contig 21941 bp, 23 predicted proteins | sample CZODoug2_1_08_16_FD_185931 | JGI IMG/M metagenome (GOLD analysis project Ga0179593, IMG submission 185931) | Vadose zone soil fungal communities from Angelo Coast Range Reserve, California, USA - CZODoug2_1_08_16fungal (PacBio error correction) | ecosystem: Environmental > Terrestrial > Soil >...
AGGGAGGGGCAACACATGGTGGAGTGGGCATATAGTGGTACAAAAAATCCCCTGCACAGGACAATGACCGGATGGAGGATTTTGAATGAATTCTAATGAGAGAAAGGGGCGCTGCGCCATGACAGACTCAGTCTCACAAGAGGGATTGGGCAAAATCAGTACAAAAAGAAGCAAAAATAGTTAGATGGGTTGTACAGCGGTCGCAGGGAGACCGGCAAGGAAGGGGGGGACTTCGGGGAAAGAGGCCGCGGAACTTGCAAAGAGCGATCTGGACAAAGCGTTAAGAGAGAAAAAGCAAGAAATAAAAGCTAAGTTGAAGAAGGGAGGGAACCGGGTGGAGGGTTCAACAAGTGAAGCTTGAATGAGTACTGATATATGCAAAAATTGGACAAACACTCCAACACTTTCTCAATGCATCCCAAAACAGAACAATGAGAACCTGAGAACTCCGCGGTCCTTTTATGGGTGGGCCAAGTCGTGGGGTGGAAGAGGAGGGGGAGTTAAACAATCGCGGATGCCTAGGACTTTCCCAAGGAAAAACCGCGCCACGGCTCGGCGCGTTGAGTCCACGGAGAAGCTATGCCGTAGCCATGCCCAGGGGGGTAAGGCACTTGGCGTTATGAAAAGAGATAGGAAAGTCGAGAAAAGGCACACCTGGTGCTTCCTTACCGGATTGCGGTGGAGGGTAGTACAGGTTCCGGCGCAAATAATTGTCAAGGACTGAAGTCAGTACGCCCGGATAACAGAAGAAGCCGGGCGCACATGAATGGGCAGGACGAACAATCGTATCGTAAGCAACTCTGTGTACTGGAAAACTCTACCCCCAAGTTGCCGGGAATTCCGGGGGGGCCGATGCTGTAACTACATTCCCGGAAAGACAAAAGGGGAGTACACCAGCAGCAGGTCCTTCAAATGAAAAAAAGAAAGCTTGTGGCCATGAATTCGGAATCGGAAAAAAGAAGAAAAAGAAAAGAGGTCAACCGATCAAGAAGGGTAGAAGTGAAAAAAACATGCGGGGAGTTCCGTTTCACATTTAAGGATATTCGATTTTAGGGGAAGACCAAACCCGGACCCATCACAGCCGCGCCAGGCCAGGAGTGGGGAAAAATTGTGAGAGGGCGGGGGTGTATTGGCAAGCGCTTGGGGTGAGGGGCAAAGGGGTTGGTCCGTAAAGCCCTATGTTAGCGCTCGGGCCCCTATGGAGAAAGTACTAGCAGAATCAATCGGTGAGTGATAAATGTAGAAGGAGAAAAAGAGGATGAAGAGATATATTCCAAAGGGCAAACGATTGCTTCGGAACGCGCCGTCAACGGTTGGAGAAGTTTTGCGAAAAAAGACCGCGAGGAAGGAGCCAAATAATGGGGGGAGAAACAACCGGTCGGTCCTCCCACCATCTCATGGCCAACGAAAAAACAGACTAACTCTTTCCCGAGGGAAAGACACTGGTAAGATGGACTAGGCAAGTATGGGTGCGAGAATTTGAGAGGCTCCGGCAGAATGGAGATAGAAAGGACTCAACACATTGGTTTTACGGGCGGAAGTTTGGAAGGAAAATCCACAAACATTAGGAAGGCGTGCAGGGAAGAGCAAAAACGGATGGGCCTGATCAGACAGACTCATGATTGAAGTCGCGGGAAAAAGAAATTCTGGGGGGGTTTGCTGCACTGAAGGGTGCGCACGTTGAGCACGAACGACGCGGAAGGATACGGAAATTAAGGACGGATCCAAGAGTGTTCCAGCATCAACTCGGGAAATTTAAGCTGACTTGTCCAACTGGGGGGAAAAAGGGAACTTAAAGGTTTAAGGGAAAAACGCCGTATTCTAGAATAAAGGTGGAAGAAGGGTGTTAAAGAGCCTTTGGAGTAAGGCTCGTTAAACCCTGCCAGAAATGAGAGCGAAAAAAGCCCACAGGCATGGCTTAACCGAGGAAGAACACCCTGTCGCCAGAAAAAAGGGGGTAGACCGAGCAGTGGGATGGAGGCGTAGTGTGGGACAGGGGGCAGAAAGGGACTGGACGTGAAGCGCTTATCCAGGTCAATGGGCCACGCGAAAATACTTCAAAACCAGAGCAGGCTCCGGTTCATCCGTGTAACCGTTCGAGCTGCAAAAAGTTGTGGTGAGAGAGAGGGGAAAAAAAGATGCAATAATTACTTAAGTCGATTCAAAAAAAACATAGGGCTTAAAATCTCCTCCACTGTGCAATATGTAGAGTTTTCTGCTTGGTATAGATGGGGATGGAATGGGTGGGGGTTCGATCAACGCCTTCGGGATACGAAAGTTACCTAGCAGTTTTCCCATGGCCGAAAAGCTTCTTCATAAAGAAAGGCCGGTATGCGGGATACGATGTCAGACGCATGGGGAGAGAAGGGGATAAATTGTATGGGAAAGAAAATTGGATGAGGGGGACATTAAAAAGATTGGCCAAATATTTCGTTTGAGGATGGTCTCCAGGAGCGCAGAATCGAAAAAGGGGAGGGGGGAGGAGGACAAAGGTAATTCGGGTAGGTTCTTTAGGTTTTGGAAAGGAGACCATCCCTGGACCACAATGTTTTGAAAAAACCGCATCAACAGTGAGTTTGTGTGGGATCCGGCTGGACAGGAACGAGGTAAGACTGGGGAGAAAAGCGATGGCACAAAAACTTTTTGGCTCAAAAAAGAGGGAATCGGTATTAAAGCGGCCGCACAGTGAGAGGAAAGGGAACCTGAAACGCTAGAAATTAAAACAACGCTGAAACGACTTGGACAACAGAAAAGGACGTCCAGAAAGGTATATCGTTATGGCCGCCCACGGGGAAAAGGATTCAAGACGACCCTATGCCTGCAACTGCGAAGGGTCATTCCGCAACTTGAACGCGAGAAGAAGCCTGGGCAATAAGTGGAGCGGTCAGATCGAAGAAAAAAGGGATCCAGAGAACAAGATGCGGGGGGAGACGAGCGTGCCATTGTAATGGGGGAGGGGGAAGAAAACGGCGAAATCCTTCAATGAGGGAGACTATTGAGGAAAGACTAGGAAAATAAGGAAGCTTCTTAAGGGGTAGTTTAAGGTACACGGGGTCAGGTTTAAAACGGGGTCACGTTGGATAGTAACCGCAAAGGGAAACAGGGGCAAGAATGCCATGGTACGTAACTTCGAAAAATCTAAAAAAAAAGGAAAAATCGTGTCACCATGGGTAGACACCGCGACCGTAGCAGAAGATCAATTTTCGGGCGGAGGTCGCGAAGGTGAACAGAAAAAGGATTCTAGTAGGAAAGGAGGCAAAGTCAATTGGCTCGGAATAATCGAAGAAGAAAATCACAAATGACTGCGCCTTCGTTGCATTGAAGGCTGGAGCTTTCAGTCGAAAGGGGGAACAAAAAGGTGCCTCAAGTCCCAGACGACCCAAACAAGGCCTGTCAGCGACTGAGACATCTGGAAAGAAAGATTCACCCCAGTGGGAAATGCAGCAACAAAAGGGAAAAAAAAATTAGATACGACCGGCTGGGCACTGGGTTCACCGAAACAAAAAGGGACCTCGGGGAAGGCAAACAAAAAAGTAAACACTGAGGAGGAGTCGATAGGGAAGGCGAAACCTGGCCGGGTCATTGAAAAGTCACGCTATAAGAGAATAAGGGGGGCGTTAAGTCAAGGGATGTGTCTGCGAAAAAAGGGCCGCTGACCAGGAAAGGATTTGGAGGGGGACCGTCACGTTATGTGAAAGGCGCGAAGGGGGGGCCCCCAAGAGGGAGGAAACGCGCAAAGTGGTTTGAATTTGCATTGGTCCTTAGGTAGGAAGTCAGTTGCGACGATTAAACTAACCACTCTGGGAAGGGAAGAGCTCCTCGACGACGGCCCGAAGACCGCCTCCAGAATCGGCGCGGGTCATGTTGCCAGAGGGGAAGGAGTCTCGGGGGTTGAAAAAAGCTTTGATGACGGTCATGGATCGAAGCTCGCGGTTGTGGGAGAACAGGGGGGGCAAGCTGTGAAAGGAAGAGGCATACACATCACACACCGGTTATCCATCCTTTGAGGAGTCCGGAAAAGTCAAGGAAATCACCGATGGCGGGACAAACGACATCACGCTGGCCCATGCAAGGCGAAAAAAGAAAAGGGAATGACCGTGGTGAAGGGTCAGAAAGAGAGAATGGAAATTGCGCACGTCGAACAAAAAGGGCGGGGGTGGCTGGGGGTGCGCGTTTGTCAAGAAACCTCGGGGGAAGAGACTCCGTAACGACTTGCAGAATAGGGAAAAGAAACTACTCAAGCGAAAAGTTAAGGGGACAAAGTTCGTTTCAGGGAGAATTTCGGGTCGCCGAAGGGGCTTGAATGAAGAGGTATACAGTACGTACCATCTCATGTGAAAGAGAAGGGAAAGGGGTGATCCCCCTGCATTCCCTGAAACCTTTTTCGCTGAAACGCCGAGTGAACTCTTTAGGAAGCGGTCGGAGAAAGAAATTGGGGCGATGGCATGTCGATTGTGAGAGGGAAGAAAGAAAGACAGAAAACAGACAGAAAAGGAAAAAAGGAAAACCAGCAAAAAAGGCCCGCACGCAAAATGTTTGTGTGATCGGGGAGAAGGAAATAAAGATTTTCGAATTGAAGCTCAGAGGAAAAGGACAAAAGTGATTTTGCAATTCGGAATCAGGGGACAAAGTGCTTGGAAAAGATGGGGTGGTGGGTCGGCGGATGGAGGCATAGAACTACACGTAGAAGGTGTACCGTAATGCGAGGAGGGGGAAAACATCCAACTGCGTGAAAAAGTATCAGGAAGAAGGAAAAAAAGCAGAAATCAACGAAAGCGGGGTCGGGGGGGGGAGTATCGAAAAAAAAGAAACATAGTGGGGAATTAGTATTGTCCAAAGCAAAGAAGAGGAACTCAAAACCAGACGTGTCTCTGAAGAAAAAGGGGAAATTTTGCGCTTGCAAGTGCACGTTGGGGGTGGGGAGAAAGGAAGGGGGGATCACAGTCCAAGAACGGTATCCCTTTCCCAAAGAAAGAAGGCCCATCCACTGCTTCGGCGCGAAATCGTGAGGCGAGGGGGAGATGAAGGCCGGCCGGGAACCGCCGTTGAATGGGAAGTGCAAGGCGGGAAACGTGAGTTCTCAACGCGGAAAAACTGACAAAAGGCTAGAGGAAAATCAAACACTAAGGTCTCACCTTACTAGAAACTCAAAAGCAAATCCGGCGCATCGGGGTCACCTAGGGTCACGCCGGAGAAAAAGAAAAGAATCGGAACGGCGGAAAAATAGGTGGCACTATCAATCGTATCAGGTAAGTACGCGGTTCGGACGTAAAAAGAAAAAAAAAAGGAGGAAAGAGAAGGCAACCCCAGCAAAAGGGAGAGAGGGTCCTTCCAAAATTCCTGGTATGAGGGACCTAGAAATGGGACCTGCCACGTTAATCCTAGATAGTGGCAACAAGGGGAGTCCACACGGGTCACACGAGCGTGGTCCATTAGATCCGTTTCCTACATTGTAAGGCGATGCCATTGGTACACGAAAGGCCCGGATGACAGCCGCGCAGGAAGGGAAGAGGAGTGTGGATTGGAATGGGGCGGAATTGGGGGGAACCGTCACACAAAAGGGGAGGAATTTCTCGCCTGGCGCCAAGAAAGAAGCGCAGCAGAAAACAATAGGTTGATCGACGGGACATCCTAACAAGGAGGAGGGAAAAGGGAAGGGGACCTGGGCACCGATTGCTTGACTGATTGGCGCAGGGGAGGGTCCTTTTGCCAGGGAAAAAAGAGAAACATCGGGAAGAAACTGGGGAACCAGGGAAAGCAAAAGGAGGAACCAAAAAAGCTTGCACAAAGCAACACCAAAACCAATAAACGAGGTAAAAAAGGAGGAATGGCAGGCGAGGCTGTACATGAGTTTGGTCGGCACGAAAGAAGGAACTAGAGACAATGAAGGAGACGGAATCAAAAGAAGGTAAGAAAAGATCGGGTGACGGGCCGATCTTGGTGAGAGAGAAGAGTCGGGAGACGCGGGTTTTCTGAAATCACACACAGGAAGGATGAACGCGTCCAGTCACGGGGGGGAATTTAATCAACAATCTCATCGGCGTGGGCTGTGATGCGGAGGCAAAATTGGTGCCGTCTTGGAAGGCAAAGAGAAAACTAAAAATGTAAAAGCACTATTTGAAGGCTACGCCACTCAGGTAATCCCAGAAGCGATTCTGATTTAGCCGTATACACTAGGACCGAAAAAGATTGCGCCAATAAATCCTGATAACAAAACATCTAGTGCAAGCATGAGGACTCTTGCTCGCGTTTCAATATCTAGGAAGACCAATGGTGCCGGGGAAAAAAGAAAGGGGCATGGTGTGAACAACGAATTCAATAAAGCAGAGAACGCCGTCCTCGAGGGAAAACGCAAAACGGGGAGGCGCTGGATAATGGGCTGAGGGCTCCTGGAAAAGCAACCGAGGCGAACGGGCTGATCTAATGACAAGGGGCCACGTGCACTTGAAGCTCACAACCAGGAAAAAAAGGAAGGGCGGAAAAAAAAGGGAGAAGGGGAAGGGGAAGGGGGGATGTGCCGTTCTCAACTTCACAAGGGGGGAATCTGGTGTACATTGTGTTGGGAAGGTGGGAAAATGGTCAAATGGGATTCCAATCTGTCTTGTTACTGGTTCCACGTTGCCGAAGGCCGGAAGGGGGGATTTTTTGGATTGTGATTTCTGGCCTTTGTCTTGGAAAAAAGAAGAGGAGGGAGACGACTTTTTCACCTAAAAAGTGGAAAAGGGAGGCGCGGGCCAAAATGAGGGATTGTAGGGGGAGAAAAAAGATTCCTAAAGGATAGGTCCCCCGGAGTAATCGAGAAAAAAAAAAAGTGGATCGGATCATGCACGTGTATTCTCTGTGGGGGTGAGAACTCCCTTAGGGTGCAGTATGCCACAAAAAAGAGCAATTAAGAAGAAAGGGGCGGAGGAACAGCAGCCCTGGCAATGTGATTCGTGGAGAGAAAGAAGTCGTGAACTGGGGAATGCCCAAAACGGAAAGGCAGAAGAAGTCCCTGGCGAGGGGAAAAAAATGGGGGCCGAGCCCTTCATTTTGCATTGCTTTCGGCTTCATCTCGGAAAAAGAAGAAAAGAGAAAACAGTGCCTGACTAGGGAAACAAGGGTGATGCTCATGAATGATGGAAGTGCACTGGGGGGTCAATGGCAAAATTAAGTAGGCGAGATGGACGCGAGGCCCCGATGGGTACTGAAAAGAGAAACACCTGCGTTGTTAGGAGGAAAAGGGTACTTGGACTCGTCGTCAGTCAGCTCACAGCGAAAGGCAGCACATAGACAGAAAGGAATAGAGACCGTGATCCTATCAAACGTGTCGACGCGGTAATTCAAAGTGCGACCCCACTGTGCGATGTCATCGAGGAGGGGAGGATGAGGTGGGTGTTCGTGTCAAATCAGGAAGGGCGGAAGCAGCTAATGGGAAGACCAATGGGGACTAGGGATAGACGTATATCGACCATCAATGGGATTCAAAACCGCATATTTATAAAGGTGCGCGAAAATGCCGCGGAAAGTGATCAAGGGGGACCATGGCAGAGGGAAATACACAAATCGATTCAAAAAAAGGGGGGGGACTATAAAAGATGGCAATGTTTCGTGGCGTTCGAGAAAGTGCAGCCGCGTGAAGTGGGAAATAGGGGACTGAATGAATCAGCCGAAAGTAAAAGAAAAGAAAGAGATCTGACCACGCCGCAGTTGGCTAAGGGGTCAGGTGCTGCGGGGGTCATTGTTCGGCGACGATTCATCCGCCAACCGCGCCCAAAGGACACATCGCGGCGCTCGACACGTTCACGCAAGGAGAGTAGCCCAAATGGTCCAGGTCCGGAAAGGTCACGCACATAAAACAACGCTCAAAAAACCAAAACGGCGAGGTAGGGAAGGATAGAGCGTGAAACTGTGCCTTAGGGATTCGTTCGGTGTGCTGAATTCTGTGAAGAGTGAAGCGGAAGGGCGACAGAGGGACCCTTCCAAAGGGCGGGAAAGGCGAACCCCATGCATAAAGGCAGCAGGGGGGGGCTCGGGGGGTCTGGAAGTGTTCATTTAGTTCAGGGGGTCGTCATTGCGACTTGATGACGGGGTGTTTCGGCAGGAATCGCGAGCATCAGGGGTGGGCCTTCGCGCCCGAAACCGTGCCACCGGGAAAGACAATAGGCGAAAATCCTGGTGACATCGGATTTTAAAGTGCGGAAAGAGATAATGTGCCTTGGGCATTTCGGATATGGAAAGTGACTTTAGTTGTGACTCAGAGAAAAAGAAAAATGGCCAAGAATGGAAACGCTGCGGAAAAGTAATACGGGAAGGACAGTTCCTCGTTGTGAGAAAAAGTCTAGAGAAGTCTCGCCAAGGGATCGTGAAGTAAAAAGAGTACAACGAACGCAACGCCGGCCAGGGAGACGAGCGACCCATACTACTCGACCTGGTAGGTCTTGGAGGGCGACCTGGGAATGTAGCAGCGCACTTCTGGAGAAAACGGAGGTCAAGTGCGAATGAAGGACACCTGGGAGATGGCAGCAGCAGCTAGTAGAAAGCAGAACGCAACGAAAGCAGGGGGTAGAATATCTACCAAAGCGTTTTTTGAGTTCGTTTCAGGGCAACGCGTTGTAGCCACGGGCATGGGGGTGAAAAAGAGTTTGGCCGATTGAATTGAAGCAAAAAGTCATCTAAGAGACTGCACTAAGGTGTGCAAAACCCGGAGCAACGGTTGCCCAGAACTTGGAACGGAAACCGAATGAAAGGAAAAGCTTAATGGCAATAGACCGTAGTGAGGGGGAGGGAAACAAGAATGATGGAGAGGCAAAAGGAGATCAAGTTGGGGCAACGAATAAAAATCCCCATCTCGATGGGGAGAGAAGGGGGGGGAAGGCCTCATAATGGGGCAGTGAGACTGCACAATCGCAATTAGCAAATTGGGCAGTAGGGGCAGTACGAGGGGGCGGGAAAAGAAAGGAAGTTAAGGTACTTACGCGCTACGGAACCTAAATTCTTGATGATAATAGCTGCAGATTCAAGTCTCATCAGGAACGTGAGGGAAGAGAAAAAGGGAAAGAGAAGTCCACATCGGCACAGAATAGAAAAAAAGAAGAAGGCACTCGTGGAGGAGAATTGCGAAGACATTAAAGGGTGTGAATAAGGAGTAAAAGGGGCTGGGGCCAAGCAACGCATCTCCATCTCATGGGGGGGGCGAGCCAGACCGTGGATGTACTGGAGAAAAAAAAGGAAAAAACTCGTGAGAGACATAGCGCTAGGGGGTTGTGGCAAGTGTCATTGTTTAATGTGTCAAAGACTACGGGATGCATAGACATAACATATCAGGAGGTCCCTTTCCAAAAGAAAGCCGCAGGAATGAGAGGTATCGACAGTCGAGAACGGGTCGTTCTAATAAAAGAGCCCGACCGGCCGCCTTGGGGGGGTCGAGGGCGGGAGGCAGGGCGAGATAAGAGACATTCCACGCGCACACCGCAGAGCCCGGAACGAGGTGTGTGGTGGCCGGACCGGCGACAAGCTCAATCGCCTGCCTTCTACTTAAATGAAATCCTGGGAAGAAAGGAGTTTGGTCGCTCAAGGAAGAGAGGACGTTCGTTGTTCAATAGTAAACAGGTAGGGGGAAACACACAGCCCTCCGGCAGGAAAAAAAACCCCATCAACGCGATGAGCTTGGGAGGTACATCATTCAGCTGTGAAAAGGAAAGGGGGGCACCGCGAATGCGAGCACTGCATAAGGCAGTCCAATCCTTGCTCGTGTCGAAGAACATCAGGCCGGCCGATAGATCGTTAGTAACCGTAGGAAAGTTCCTTCCTTGGAAAAGAGATGCGGTAACAGGACAAAATGCATGAAAAGGCCCTGAAGGGAAAAAACAGGGGTTAGTCGTCGGGGGTTGGTGACGTTGGGGTCAAGGCGTGGGGACCGTTTGGGGGCGGTAAAGCCGAATGTGTAGCAGTCGCCTTTCAGACGGGCCCGGGGAAATTGAAGAAATCGGCGCAGCAAAGACAAATCGGGAGTAGGGAAAGCAAGATATCACAACAAACGTCGGAAAAAGAGACCAGAACTCACAGAAAAAGGGAAGAACCAAACGAAGAAAGGAGGGCCGATTGATGAAACTTCTGAGGGGGAGAAGAGGTAGTTGCAAAACGTTTGCACCAAAGTGAGAAAGGAAAGGAGGAAGAAACTAATTACGCAAAAAGGTCAAAAAAAAAGGGCCAAAGACACAAAACCCGACTAGCCAATGTTAGAAAAAAAAAGTCCGGGCTGACAAGAGAGCCGAGGAAAGCTGGAACAGAAGTTCAGGGGGGGCGGGGCGTGCTAAATTAAAGGCTGAGAGAAATCTCCGTAATAAAACAATAGGTTGTGACCATCGGGGGGAAGTTCAAAGGAAAAAGGGACTCAATGATTTGGAAAAACCGAAGCGCAAGGCAAGTACGCGTCCCTTGCGACAAGAGTTATAGCGAATGGATCACGCTAAATGTGAAAGGAATTATAACTCTCGCTTCTGTGGAGTTTCTAAGGGTGCAGAAAATGGGGGGATAAAGAAAGCATTGGAGAAGATACATTACCGAAATCGATGATGAGAAAAAATTCAGTTTGCCGGACCAGGAGTCTCGATAATGTTATACCTGACGTCCAGGAAAGTGGATGCGGCCGGAACTGGCCACCACCACGCCACTAAGGGCAGACGGAAGATGTGTGAGGTGGAATGAGATGCTGGTAAGCGGGTGGGAAGAAAAGGCCCGCCGAGAAACTTTCTAAAGAGGGCATGCGGTTGAGAAAAGAATAGACTTCTCGTAGAACGAAAGTAGAAACTCCCCGGCAGGGGGATGGACTGGAGAGGTAGTAAATAAATGACGGGGGTGGGGGATTCTGTACCGTAAGTCTTTGACTCTGTCTTCCAAAAAAAAAGGCAACTTGAAGCAAAAAACAAAAACGAGGGGGTCCGGAGTCTCGTGTATCCACGGTCGGCTGCCAGGCAAAAGGTTTGAGAGGGTACCTGGACGATTACGATACATAAAAAAACGTGTCTTTTTTACCTGAAAAAACGGTGCCGAAGGCCTGGTCACATTGTTGTGGGCTACTTTTATGGGGGGGACCTTTTCTCAACAGGGGACCATACTGAACGGTCACCGCAAAGTTTGAGGCCCGCGGCCTCGTTGAAAAAGGCTAGCCCGATAACTGCGCCGCTGGTAGTCTCGACAACCCGTGGGGATCAAAGGAGGCGGTACTGAAGCAAAGGAACAAAGAAGGGATTTTGCGAAGTGAAAAAAAAATATCAAAAGCAATTAGAAAAAGAAACGATTCGCCGGCAGTCAAAAACATTTTGCGTGAGGGCTTGGTGAGGGGGGGGGTATGGGTTTATCAATGACATCATGGCTCTACCAAAATCGTTTGCCCTCCGCAGAACGTGCTTATAAAGAGTGGTGAAGCAGGAGTAGCATCGAAAGCGGCACAAGGAGCATGGGGAAAAAAAATGATCTAATGGAAGAGAGAGTAATTTAATCGCCAGTTGGTGGATCTTCAAACGGGAAACGAGGGGGAGAAACGAACTTGCCTGAAAAAACACTAAAATTTGTGCATTTATGAAAAAGGCTTGGGTCCCAGAAGCGTCGTCATCTGGCTCCGGGATTCAGGACGTCTGGCCTTAAATTGAACCGAGAGGGTCAGACTTGCTCGGCGGAAAAGGGAGAACCAAGGTAGATGTGCTGGGATCGGAGGGGGGATTGGCAGGTGGTTCGTGTCACCATGAATAGTCGACGGTGGCAAAATCTAGGAAGACCGAAAAGAAGAACTGGCGTAATGATTGGAAAAGGACCGCAGGGTTGGGCGACGCTAGTTTGCCGCAATAGAAAAGGAAAGTGTCGAAAGCCCAATGGCATCAACGATCGCGAAAAAACGAAATCCGATGCACCATGGTGACAGGCTCCTAGAAGGAATGGCCGTTTCGGCGGCGCGAAGTGACAAGAGGATTCCAATGGAAGTCAGTAACGATGAATCGAATCATAGGAAAAGGACAAAGACACAACAGAGCCCTCCTCGTTGGGATAGTGGCTTTCGTTTCGCCGGGTTCCAAGAAGGAGCAGAAAGCTCCCCAATATGAGACAGGTTCATGAAACGCCGACACATTCAGGACCAAAAACACCAGCACAACTAGCCGTCGGCACTTGTGCAAGGGAGGACAGGGGCATCGCAAAAAACAGATGAAAAGAGAGAGTCAAGAACACGTTCTGACAAGCCGGGGGGGGGATTATATTAGGTGTTGAAAAGGGGGGGGGGGCGGCTGATCGTCGCTGAAAGACAAGAAAAAGGGGTCAGGCTGCGTGAGGGAAAAGAGAAAGGCCACTCGCAAAAAATCAAAAGGGAAAGCGCTTTTATAGAGGGGATTGGGATTGTTATTTCTGTTCGAGTTAGTGCGACGTTACTTGAACATCGACGCGGGAATCATACTTGTCACTTCGCGACCGCAAGCAAAGTAGAAGCGTACCCATGCCATCGGATGGTAAAATTTCGGCTGGAGCAGAACCTTTTGACAGAGTGGACCTTTTCCGCGGCGTGGGTGGAGGAAAACGTAAAATGCAAACGGTCTGGGAAAAGTTGTCGTAAGGTACGCCAGTATGGCTGGTCAAGGACCTATATAAGTAAGAACTTCGACCTCACAATTGGTTAATTCGTAAACTGATTCAGCGCGCGCTCCCAGCAGGTCACCGTGGGTTTCGCCTTGAATTCCGCCGCGCCAAGTCAAAAAGGGAGAGGTGAAAGTGCTGAATGGAAAAAGGCGCCATGCTGCCTAGGGGGTCAAGGTTAAAACGACTGCGAGGCACTCCTTTTGAATGATCCGTCTGGTTCATTCGTGGGACAGCTGTGGGAAAAGGGAGGGTTAAAGGCATAGTCTGTCACTGAAGAGTTAATAACGTCAAATCCAGAACATCTCAAGGAAACTGTTCCCCTTTTCCCCTACCCTGAACAGGGGGGGGAGAGTTTTCGCTTAAAAAAACAGCTTCAAAAATCTTGTGTTGAGACGGGCTGGGAGGGCAAAACAAAGGTTGTACTCAGATAGTCAAAGAAAGCCCCGCAAAAAAATAGCCTTTGATTTGGTGGGAGGCAAGGAAAAGTGTATGTCGAATTGACGCTGCTAGAAATAGAAGCAGAGAAAAAAAGGAAACAGTATTTGGCATCGGGAATGGAATTACCGGCGTGGCCTAAGAATTTTCTAAAGGATACAGCTGAGAGCGACGATCAGGTAAAAAGGGGGGGGTCTTTAAAGAGGAAGCGGCCAGAAGGACAAATGCGGGGAAAAATCTGTCATAGAAAAGCGAATCCAATCACCAAAAAGAGAAAAAGTCCCTTTCAGCCGTGTTAGCAGCGATGAATGAATTTATGCCAGGGAAAATACAACCTGGGAAAAGCGACAGAAAGTGCACTTATGAAATACGGCCAATCGGGGGTGTGAAACTCTTAGGGACGGGGTATGCCCATTGAGTTCAAAAGAACTCGGAAGCGGACAGAGAGGTCGTCCGTTCCCAAATACCCACAGCACGCTCGGCTCAGGTGAGAAGTACCGAACTGCGTTCGCACCTCATGCAGGCTGTAACCTGATAAGTCAATGGACGGCGGTGGGCGGGCGGCACAACAGAAGTAAGAAAAAACTCGGCCACGCGCACACCGTAAAGAGCTGAAGAGGCCTAGAAACGTCGGGTGGCGTGTTGTCACGGAATTCCGTACTTCGGCCTGATTACAGGATGAAGAAGAAATCAGCGAAAAAAGGGGGAGTGGGCGACTTCATCAATCGGGAGGTCTGGGCGGGGCTCACTCTGCCCAGTGGCCGGGAACCCACACGCCGCGTATTCACGTCAGAAAGGAGCGCGGACGGATCAGGCCCAGCGCGTGGCAAGCGGGCTTTGTCCAAATCAGTGCATCGTGAAAAATAATGACCAAAAAAGGCACATCACAGGGGGCGTGTTACATTCGGGAAATTACCTTCCGGGTTCAAAGGGGGAGTGAGTGTAGGCGGCCGCCCGTACAGGACAGTCAGCCGGCGCGGAAATTGTGAGCGACGGGGGGTGAAGGGGGAAAGGCGAGGGTGCGACCTGGTGGGGCGGAGAGGTTTTCCGGGTTCGACTCCAACGAACGAAATCGGCGCAGCAGGGAAAAAGAGGGGTTGAGTGAACGAAAGGCAGGCTCTCACTCAACCACAAGAAAGAGAGCCTGCCTTTCGTTCAACTAAAGATGATTATGCTATCGTTCGTTTTTTGTCAAAGGAACCCATGAGGGATCGGGAAAGATTACAAGAGGTAATAAACCAAGCGCAGGCCCGTCAAAAAAAGCGAACCAATTTCCCCGTAGAGGTCGATGCGCGTCTGGTGTGGTCCGGTACTACGGGGGGGAAAATGAATGACGGATAAAGGGGAAACAGTAGGTGTTACCGAGGTGTGAAGTATCGCGTGCCAAAAAAGGGGGTTGGGCAACCTCCGGAAAAAACCGCGGATAGCACGGGTGAATGGGGAAAAGATCTGGCGGTGCTGGGGGGAAAAAAAATCCGAACATGGGCCAGGTTAGCACACACAGCGACTTAAAAGCCGATTTTGTCAGACCAAGCTGGGGGAAGCCCAGATTTCTCGATGAAGGGGGGGTTGCTACCAGACCGCCAATGTGACAAGATGGCCCGGACGGGAAACACGCCACCGCTGTGAGAGTCCAGAAGTGTGCGCAGGAACGGGCCAATTCTCAGAAACCAGTGCCAGCCTCAATGGGAAAACAACGCAGGCTACGGCATGAGGGCCGGAGAGAAACGCAATCTACTTGTCGCCGCGAGTCAGTTGAAAAAGAGGGACTTCCGGTTTTGGGAAAGCGAATCAAGGGGGTCAATTCCGTAGGTCTTTGAATGGTACAATTAAAAACCACGTGCAGTGAAGCTAAAGACATTTCTAACGTTATACCACTTGGCCTGGGAGGAAGGGGGGGTGGAAGTGTGGGCAATGGATAATTACGGAATTCGGGTTACCTGGGCTTGTCTCCTCCAAAAAGTGAAGAGGACAACCTTTTGGAGCTGGGATATTTCCGTGATAAACCTTCCTATGACCGGACTTTAGCATTTGCCAGATAAAATCAGGAGAAAAAGAATCCGTATGCACCGGTAAGGGATCTATGTGTCCGCCAGGTAGCACCAATGCTTTTCTGGGAGCCAGGGTGCTGTCAACCAGGGGTCCAAAGTAACCTGGGAATTTGCGAAGTGGGAAAAAGAAATCTTCTAATCACGGACGTTCCCGAAGAAAAAAAGGTAATATGCGTGAGTGGGTGGATTGCACGGGTACTGGTGGCATAAATCAACCTGTCACCAAAATTCATGGACCTCGCCTCCCGGAGAGTTTTTGAAGCACTCGAAGAGCTTGAAAGAACGCGCAGAAAGCGGTACAAGCATAGATGTTGGAGGGGGGACGAATTTACATCCCAGAGGCGGGAAAATAATGGCCCCTGGAAACGCAGAAAAAGAACCGCCACTGGCCCGGCAAGGGGGTAGGATGGAAACACCAGACCGTCGCGGTACCTCATCCGCTGACTAACGGTTCACTCAGTCCGAAGGAGAAAGACAATTGGGGCAAAGAAGTGGACGCGGCATCAAGAAAAAACTGATGTCGCTCGCTGGGAGCGCTCTTAAGGAAGTGGTGTCGGGTCACGCAATAAGGGAGGTAGATAGGCTGTAATCACTACTGGACCTAAAAGAGAGACTGCGTCGGGTCGACGGTTCCAGACAGCTGGGCGTTGCCGAATAAAGTCGAGGAAAAAAGTCACTGATGCCAGAATCGCTCAAGACAGCGAAATAAATCTCGGAACCATGGGGGCACACCGTTACTCAGGGGAAAGTTATGAGGTCCGCGAATTGAAAAGGATTCCAAAAGGTTCAGTAACGGGAATGGAAAGGGGCAGGGGAAATGCAAGGGGGATCCCCGCCTCGCCTGGAACTTTGCAGGAGAGCAGTCGTTTCGTGAAAGGGCGAACAATCTTCTTTTCGTTAACCGAACAGAGCGACGAAAGGAGACTGGTCAACACCTAACAGCACAGAAATTAACAGTGCTTGGTCAAGAGCACTGGGAGCGCGCGAAGCCTCACCTCAGGAAAAAAAAGAGAGATCGGGGCGCAAACCGTGGCCTGTCATGCAAGAAAAAAGAGAGCGGTGTGGCTGTTTAAGGGGTAAAGCGTTAATCGTGTCGGCTAGGATCGTCGCTGAGGAAAGATTGGGTCGGCTTTATTGGGAAGAAAAAAGGCAAAAAGCAGACCATGCAACAGAAAGGCAGTCTCGCGGGAGGAGGGGGGGAAGTGCATTATTTCGCTTCAGACAGTGGCAGTGGGCGATACTGAACTGACTTCGGCCTTTTAATCCCTGAGGTCATGACGCGAAAAAAGACCTTTCACACAAGGAAATAGGCAATGTCAAAGGGTGCCAGCCGGGGAACGGGTCGAGCGAACCTCGTGGGATTAAGTGGGGCAAATTTCCGCGGGTTGGTTGTCAGACAAACGTAAAGACAAGGACGTCGTAAAATCGGTACACGTGGAGTTTAAGGGAACCCCACCCCAGTAGATGAGATTCTCGACCGGCCAGATTGACGGAATGCAAACATGGCGTCATGAGGCAGGGGAGGAGACAACCTCGGGGAGACATCGAAAGTGGGTTCTGGCGAATTAAAAGAATCCTTGCCCAGAAAGGTAAATCTGAAGGATGAACCGTTTTACCGCAGGAATGCCTTTTGAGGAGAATAGAAACTAAGTAGGCAGAAATGCTACCAAAGGGACCATGGCAGAAAGGTAGTGCAGTCTGTAGTTAAAGAGAACGGCATTTTTCTTCCGATAACTGTTTGAAAGTTGAAATTAAAAGTAAAAATACTACTTATTTTTGTGTAAAGTCGGGCGGATGCGGGGCAATAAGGCCGAGGAACCGGCTTAAAAACTCTTAAATAAAAGGAAGGGAGGGTAAACACCAGAAAAACCATGGGCATGATCGTGGGGAAAAAAAAAACCCAAACCTCATAATACCTTTTAAAAGTTGATCATCGGATTTCATTTCGCTGCTAAAGACGAAAGGAGAAAAAGGGGGCAATTGAGGGAAACATTAGAAAAGGTTGGAAGAATGGTTGGCGGCGATACCAGACAGAGGGAGAAGAATCGTCATACCGATTCTTTAGGCAGTCGGCATCGACTGGTGAAAAGGAGGGTCATTCTTGGGTAAGAACGGCAAAGAAACTAGGACAGAAGTTCGGCAACTTGGATTAAAAAGGAGAAGGAATGATTAAGTATTATGAAAAAGGGAAACAAGATAAAAACTTCTAACACGGAAAGCCGAAGGGGGAGATCACTGAATGAAAAGAGGAGAAGTGTGTGGTTGGGCTTCAAGGGCACAGGGGGGGGATAAGTAAAAAAAGAAACGATCAAGCAAGCAAGACGAGAGTTCGCCTTTACCAAAGACTCCAAGCACCCCCCACAACTGGTCGCGCGGCTGCCACGTCGAGACGGCATTCAAAAAGGCCTCATGCAAGCCATGCACGCCGGGGGTGCGCGGACCTTGGCGTTCTGCAAAGACGAAAAAGGCTCGTGATGACACGCGCACACATCTTCGCAAACGTCGGGGAGGGCCAATTATTCAGCTCATCGTTTCACATCAAAGGTCGAACGAACGGATAATCAGAAGCCGAAATCAAAGGTGTGTGATTCCCCATCTTGGAGTATCCGAGTGCGGGGTGTTCCTCAACGCCGGCCCCCAAGTGGAAGAACGAAAACCGTGCATTGGTCATGCAAAGTCCTAACGTCGCGTGCTGAACAGACAGGCCAAGGAAAGCTGCACGGCGCGGTGTGCGGGCAAAAGTGACGGACGTGGGAAACGTTCACACTATGCGTTCACACCGGTTCGGGAATTCCTAAAGCTCAACGGCGAGGCAGTTAGGCAGACAGGCCAATCATGACCCGCCAGTAGCAAGGAAACGCGTTAAAATGTGAGCGTCGGTGGTAAAAAGGGAGCAGAGGGGGGGGGTTGCGCTTTTTGCCCAGGGCCAGGGTTGTTCAAGAGTCCCTTTCTCGTCCGGGCTCAGGTGGGCCATAAGTTGAGGCAAGCAGAAGCAATCTGGTGAGTAGCAAAACTAAAAAGAAAACAAAAAAAGGAGGATTAATAGAAGAAAGGCGCACAACGGATGTCTCGGCAGGGAGGCACTTTCGTTAAACGGTTTGGAAAAGGCGCAAGCCCGGACCCTGGGGGAGAAACGGGGAAAAGTCAAAAACACAAAGCGCATGGCACGGCAAAGGGGGTCCGCCCAGGCTGAACAAGGACTGAGAGTGTGGGCAAGGCGCGTAACAGGAACTCTCCTTGGGGAACGGAAATCGCGGCTCAAACGAGGGACCGGGGGGCATCGTTTATCTCAAAATTTCAAAACAAGGGGGGGAAAAGGACCGGCAAACGCAACGCGCATGGGCCGGGTCCGGACGCACGAAAAAGAAAGGATTGAATCGAGACTCAATCATTTCGGGTCCACTGGCCGCCACTTCACACTAAAAAAGGGGAGGGGGAAGTAAAATAAAGATGATGAAGTCGCTAATCGAAAAATCCCCTATTTACAGCGATTCTGAGGGTAGACCGTTAACTGACTTTACCAGGTAAGGTGTTCTCACGTGAGAACCGGGGGGGGGAAACCGACCAACCGGAGGGAGACGGAAATGACGGTTGCGCTGGAAGAGAAATGGTTATGACCTCGTTGAAGGTAGCTCGCCCGACGAGCCTTATCCCAAGGGCAGGGCATGAACCAGGAATGGCTTTAAGAAAAAAAGATATACCGTAAACAACGCGACCTAGAAGGGAGAGGGAGTACGGGTTATTGTAAATGTAAATAGGGCGTGTGGGTGAAATCCGTCTTGGGAACAAGAAGGGGGGGGTCAACGGACACTTCAGAGACCACAAACCCAAGGGGAGGGTAGAGTCTTCAGGTCATCCGTGATCTCACACGTCCTGGCTGAGGGTGAATTTTGGAGATGGTTGCCTCGGGGGCAAATAATAATCACCAAAGGGGGGGGACTTGGGAGGCTTAATCTCTCAATCGTGGGGGGGAAAAGGAAAGTGGCTTCTTTGGTTCGTGCCTTTCTCCAGAATTCACGTGGTGACTTTTTCAACCCGCAGTTGGCATGGAGATTAGAAGGTCCAAATCACATCCGTATCGGGAGGAAGGGTCAAAAAAACAGTCTTTGGGTCAGCATCAACCGAATGTGCCAAATAAATTCAGGGGGAGAAGGGAGGCAGCAAGGAATTCAGGGCAATTCGAAATAGGACCGGCTTAAACAAATAGGTATTTGGCTTTTCGGGGTTGCTGGTTTGAATCATGCCTACCTGGACAAAGTCCCTCCAAGGTTTGACTTAAAGAGTGGAGCCGGCGTCACCCGGAAAAAGAAAAACCTAGAAAGCAGGGGGAAAAAGGGAGTCTCATAGGGGCTTGTTTAAATCGGCCAAGGGAAGTGGATCGAAGAAATGATTAGCGCGAAATGAAGCAACAGGAAGGAACGGGCCAATCCGTGCTTGGTATGAAAAGGCATGGAAATGTCGAAAGTAAAACCGAAGCCCATGATGCATGCCGGAAAACCAGGGGCAAACCCGCAACGGAACCACGCACTGCAGGTTACAAAGCGATTCAAAGGCGCAAACGAGGCAGAGTCCTGGGAAAGCAGGCTGTGGTTGTGTCACCATGCACGCAGAGGTCTACCGAGACCTCAGAATCTACTGCAGAAAAGAAATGCGGGTGAGAAGACCGCATGTTTAAGGGTGGCCCAAAAAATTTGGGGGCTGGGGAAGGAACATAGAGGTAAAGCCCTGAAAAGGTCCAAGGGTTCAGCGAAAGTTAATCATACCAGAGTCAAATCCGCTGGCACAATGGGTCCGCGACCAGAGCTCTCAAAAGTATGGCAGGGGCTGGGGGGAAGTGCCTACAAAATTTTAAAAGGGATCAGTGTAAAGGAAACTGAACCTGATAATAAAACTTCACGCGCGCCTGCGCAGTCTTTGCATGGTAAATGTGCTGGCAGGTCCTGGTCAGAACCGCGAAGCATTTTATCTTCAGAGACAGCGCCGCCCTGAAGACCCAGGGCACACAAGACATAGAACCCAACTCAGGGACAGGTTTTGCGAACTGTGGTCACTAAGAGCTCCAACAAAAACCGTACAGTAGGAAGAGAAAGAGGCGCAAAAACACGACCGTCATTGACAGGGTAGAGTTCGTTGCCTGAGGGTTGTCCAAGGGGTGAACATGTCGGGCAGGGAAAACTGTGGAACGGAAGAATAGGGGAAGCGTGGATTTTGAACGCTAACGGGGGAAAAAAGAAACCACCCCAAAAAAAAAAAACCCCCGGGGGGACGTCCTTACCAAGTATTAGGCGCAGAAAGGGGAGAATCTTTAAGGGGCATTTGTAGGCTGCGATTAAATGTTCATCTACGACAGGGGGAGAACTTGAGGCCTTGGAATCCTCGGGGTAAAGGTAGAATGACCTCACCTTGAGAAGGGATCGGCGGAACCATGGTGTCCCTCGGTTATGTGAGCTAACTCTCGGGGATGCCGTTTGGAATCCATAGAAAAAAAAAGTACGGTCGGCAACGTAAAAATGCACACGGAAAAGAGGTCGGAATATACTGTCCCAGGTAAGTCATTTAACCAGTAGATGAAAAAATGCGTATGTCAGGGGAAAAATGCGTGAAAAAAAATCCTGGACAGTCAAACGTGCGAAAAAAAGAACACAGGGGGGTGTTTAGGGAGCAAGGGATTCGCCGCGCCACATCTGGGAAAGAAATTTGGGGGTTACAGTTTGAGGGAACAGTATGCCGTCATGAAGGGAAGCACGCAGAAAAAAAAACGTGGGAAGCCTTAAAAAGCAGGCCGTGGTTTCAGCAAGGGATGGGAAGTCGGAAGTTAGCGGGGTCGCCAGTGTCATATTTAATGAACGATCCCTGGGTCCTCGCATCAATCATCAGATAACACTTTGTGGGAAAAAAGATGTGGGTTGACCGGACTTTCGCAAAAAAAAGATAAGCCGGCTTCAAAAACGAGTTAAAGGAGCTTGAGGGAAAAAGAAGGGTGTTCAAGCATGAAGGGGGGGCACCAAACCCTCTCACGAAAGAAGCCATTTGGTAGTGGAAGTCCGCGAAGTCCTGATGGGTAGGGGGGGGAGATCCACTCACTTCGCAAAATGACAAGGTTGAAAGGGAGTAAGGACACCGGAAGAAAATGGAGTGCAAGACCGAAAAGGGTTTCGCGCCCTCGGGAGAGTCCGCCATCTTTATGAGAATAGGCAGCGCACCAGACCTGTGATGTGGGGGGAAAAAAAAGAAAGTGTCCCAACCACACCCCAACCTCGAAAGGAAGGCGGGAAGTAGAAAGGCGTCGGAAGACAAAAAGAGATACCAAGGCCTTCGGCACCGTGTAGAGGAGGCCAAGGTAAAACTTGGATAAATTATTGGCGGGGACCAGGAAAAAAAGGATACATGCGCCAGACCGGATCACGAGGATAGCCAATCGGGTGTGTTGGCAGGGTAAGGGAATGGGGGGGGGGGGGGAAGACCATTGAGTGGAAGAAGGATCAAGGAACAAATAGCAAGGTATTTTCAAGGGGAAAGCAAGCCCGCCGCCACTGTCGCGAGAAAAACGAAAAAAAAGAACTAATCGTGAGAAGCCTCATGCCTACCATGCCTGCTTTGGGGGGAAAGGGGGGGGACATTTCGCGGGCCATTGAGTGCGCGAAAAATCACGATCACGCTCACCGCATCTTGATGCACTACGAGGGGCGTGGTGGCCTTCAACTGGTTTCCGGAAAGGAGCCTTCGGCTGACGCTCAGGTAACCGAAAGCTCTGCGCGGGGGTTACAAGTAGTCTTGCTTTCGTTCTCACGGAAGAAAACAGGGCAGAAGAAAACAAAAAAAGCCGATAAAAATAAATTCTTCGCGTGC
>Ga0179593_1282854_pt1 | contig 21940 bp, 23 predicted proteins | sample CZODoug2_1_08_16_FD_185931 | JGI IMG/M metagenome (GOLD analysis project Ga0179593, IMG submission 185931) | Vadose zone soil fungal communities from Angelo Coast Range Reserve, California, USA - CZODoug2_1_08_16fungal (PacBio error correction) | ecosystem: Environmental > Terrestrial > Soil >...
AGGAGTGGAAAGGGGGGGGGTGGGGTACCCCAATTTGTGGGTGGGTTGTTCAGTTTTTTGTTGTTATGTCTTTTGTTGGGGGGAAATACCAAAATGGGTCCGTGGGGGGGGGGTTTTTGTTGGGGGCACCCCCAAAAACCCAAAAATTTCCCAGAACCCCAACGTGGGGTGTGAAAAAAACAAAAGGAAAGAGGAGCCCAACCCCCCCCCCAACCCCCAACACCCGGAACAAAACAAAAGGGGGGTTGTGTCCCCCCCCTGGTTTCCTAAACCCCAAGAAAAGCCAACGCCCTTTTTTTTTTTGGTTTTTTCCAAATTGGGGTTTTTGAAAAAAAAAGGGGTGGGGACACCCCCTGGGGGGACCTTTGAATCTTTTTTGGGGGGGGGTCCGAGAACCAAGTTGCAATGGCATTTTTCCCCCAACCCCCCCGACAAAGGCCCCCCTGGGGACAATTGGTTTTTTTTTCGAATAAAAAATAAATAAGTGGAAAAGAAAGAATTTTGGGACCCCCCATGGGGACCTGCCCACCCCAAACACCCCCCAAAACCATAAAAGAACCCTACACCACCAAGAAAAAAGTTTTTTTTTTTTTTTTGGTTTTTGTGACCCCCACGGTGTTTTCAAAGGTTTTTCCACAAAAAAAAGCCATTTGGGGGGGGGTTCACCCCCCCCCCCCCCCCCCCCCCCCCGGAAAAAATGGGGAAGGAGGGTTTGTTGGCACCAACGTGGTAACGGCACCCCAGGAAACAATTTTGGACAAGCGGGGGTCAAGCCCAAAAACCAAAAAAAAGGGTTTTTTTCACCATTTTGAGTGTAAAAGAGTGGCGCTTGGTGGCCCCAACTGCCCCACCACTGGGGAAAAAAGAAATTGGCACGGGGGGAAGACGGGGAAAGGGTTGGGGACTGTGGGGTGAATTTACGGGGTGGTTACCACCTTGTGGCAAAAAAAAAAAGAAGGGGAAATCCCCCCCCCCGGGGAAAACAACCCACCCACAAAAAAACCACGAAACAAACCGGGGGGGGGGGGCCCCCAGCGAAGCGCTGGTGCCCCCCAAACACTACCAACACCTGGCCCCCCCCAAACCCAACCCTTGGACCACAAAATTCTTTCAAACATTGTGTTGTTTGTATTTTTGTTGGTTTTTTTGTTTTTTTGGTTTTTTTTTGGTTGTTGTTTTTGTTTTCAAACGGCACCCCCCCTAAAAAAAACCACCCGAAACTGAAAAACCCTTTTTTCAAACAAGGGGATCCAACTTATTGTTTTTTGTTTTTTTGTTTGGGAGTTGGGACAATTGTGGGGGCAAAAAAGGGGGGGGTGTTTTTTTTGTTTTTTTTTTTAAAATCCAACACCCCCTCCCCCAAACCGAAAAAAAAACCCAAGCAGCTTGTGTTTGTTTGGGTGCAAACGCCAAGGCAAAAACCAGGAAAAAAACCCCAGTTTTTTGGGTGCAACAACCCCCAAATCCTTGTCCTGCCTGGGGTACCTGGTTCTAAAAAAAACAAACTTTCCCCGGCCTTGCTCAAAAACCCCCACAAAACAAACCGTCCAACAAAAAAAAAAAAACGGCAAAAAAAAAAAAAAATCGGGGGGCCCCCCCAAAAAAATCATTTGCTTTTGGACCCTAAAAGAAAATTTTTAAAACAGTTGGGAAGGACAATTGTTTTGGGAAAAAAAAAAAAAAATCCCGAAGAAAACCCCAACCTGGCCAAAAAAACGGTCCCCAAATTGGTGGTGCCAAATGGACCACATTGTGTCTTTTTGGGGAAACAAGCTTAAGAAACAAATTTCCAAGCCGTGGTGGGTTGGGGGGTAGACAAAACCACTCACCAAAGGTCCCACGGAACCGGTGAGGGTTTAAAAAAAACAAGTAACCCACGTGGCCCATGCAAGTTTCCCCAAAAGCAAAAAAGACCCAGAAAAAGATTTTTCTTTCCTTTTTTTATTATTTGTAACCATTGAAAAGAATATTCTACCCAAGGAACCCAACCAAAAAAATCAGTGGGGGACAAACCTAACTGCAATTTTTTCAAAAACCCCCGTTCAGTGGGAAAAAAAAATAAAACGGGGTTGCCCACACAACCCCCCGGTAGAAAGACAAAAAAACTAAAAAAATTTCCCCCAAACTTGTTTAAAAAAATGGTCATTGGGAAAGAAAGGGACCCCCTGCTCTGGTGAAGGAATTGGGGCAGGCGGTTACGTGAAAAATATGGTAAATGAAAAAGAAAATAACGATGGCAAAAAAAAAACAAAAGAAAAGGACGCTGGGCCCTGGGGGTCTTGAAATAAAACTCGTTGGGCGGCAAAAGAGAGGTTTTAAAGGAGAAAATAGATGGAGGCAGTGGTGTCGGGGTCGCGAAAGGTGGAACCCGAAAAATGGAACTGCGGTGGGGCCTTTGTGGGTTTGTTTTGCCCACAAGGTAGTCCCCAACTGAAAAAACAAACGACAACCGCCACGACCCCGAACTTTGGAGCCAACGCATTGGCAAATTCCTCACGAAAGTAAGTCCCTCCCGAAGAAAAAAGTCCTGAACAGCCTGGGTTTTACGTTCGAAACTGAATAACACCAAAAAAGGAAAGAGAGACAATCAAACGACTTGCCTTTGCCCAGGGAGAAAAAAAGAACCATTTTTGGGGGGGTGATCCTGACAGGTTTTGACCAAGGAACTCCTCAGCAGAGGGGGGAAAAAACTTTTTGTGAATCCTCCCCTTTCCGAGAACGCGTGTAAAAAAACAAAAGGGGGGTTTTTAAAAAGAAAAAAAAAAACCGACCGAACCCCAGGATTTTTTAACTCATGTTTTGAGAAGGTGGTGTTGGGTATCAGTAAACAAGAGTCACGGGGGGATTACCAAGTTGGGTTGTTTTTTGTAAATTACTTCGAAGTTTCCAGTCCCCATGTGAACGAAGCACATCAATGGAGAAGATACAAATCTCGGGTCAATTGGTAAAAAACCCGGGGTGGGAGGAAGGGGGGAACGCAGCTTGGCCGGAAAAAAGGGTCCGGAGGTTCATTAGAAAGGAGAGACGGTCAACAAAAAACAAAAAAGGGTTAAACCTCACCACGTTTTGTTTAAAAAAAAAAAAGTTGGCGAAAACTTGTGTGGAGGTTTTTTTTTCCGAAGGGATTGTTGTGTTTGAAAAAGGGGTTGGGGTAAGAAGGTTGGGGTGTTTTTTTTTGGAATAAGTTGTCCCTCCCAAAGACAATCGAAAATAAAACCTCGGGTTTAAAAAAATTGGGCCCATTTGTTAAGCCGTCCTTTAATAAAAAAGGGGATTATCCCTCCCAAATTGAGGTTCACAATAATTCCCAGCACAGGGGCCCCTGGTTATCACAAGGAAAAGGTTCACCCCCCCCGTCCCTCAGTTGGAGTTTAAAAAAAAAAACGGGAGGGGGTTTTCAAAATCAAAAGCCGGGAAAGGGTGGCCAAAATGGTAAACCCGCCACCCAGAAAAGTGTCCCCGGTGGTTTTGCTTGAAAGGGGTCCAAAAAGGGGCTCGAAGCTAAAGGGTGAAGAACTGATGAAAAGAAAAAAACGCGGTGTGTTTTGAGGAGTATGAGCAGTGCACACGACCTAGAAAGACCTCTTGAGAAACACCAGCGGACACAAATAGTAAGGGTGTACCCCAACAAACAGTCGTTCACAACAAAACAATAGAAAAAAATGATTGACATAACACGCCTCTCCAATACGTATGGGCTCAGAGGGCGGATACACAAACACCCGAAGGGGCAGGAGACTCAGGCATCACAGCAAAGAGGAACGAGAGTGCGTATCGTTTACCCCTCAACAGAAAGAGTGTCTACACTGAAAAAATAGAAATAACAAAGAAGAGGTTCACCAACCACCCCAACCGAACGTCACAAAATGACTTAAAAGAGGAGAATTGTCCGAAGGGCCAAAGAAAAAAAATGAATACAGAAGGCCATACGTGCGGGCGGGTGCCTCCAAGCCGACCGCACACCCCCCAATACCATCGAAGTGGTCGGTAAAAAATAGAGGACAGAACATGACCCTACATCACAGCCCTCGAACGCAAAAAAAGCGACCGTCAAAAATGAGAGAAAGTCAACAAGGTGTACATGGAAGACAGGGGGGGTATAGAGCGATGCGCTCATGCATAGAAGGGCTCTCGTAAGTCGGAAAAGAGGGGGAACTAAGGACCACATCAGGATAATCGGCTGATTACTCCCCCGGGCCCCGATGGAGAAAAAGGAGACCGTGCGAACCAAGGAAGAACATCGGGACGCAAAGGACACGGTCAACTAAGCCAGTAGAAGAACGAGGGAAGTTCAGCCTACGCCATCAGTGACTGACAAATCCGGGCTCTTCTGTGGATATGTGTGAGCAGTGGATCTCGGCACCCAGGGGATTAAACACCGAGCCAATTTTGGGCAATGAACAATGACCAGTTACGGTACCGTTTTGGCAAAGAAAGACTCCTGCAAAATCGACGTATCAGAAAAAAGAGGGGGGAAAGACCGCCTTTGACCGTAGAGAGAGCCCGCTTAAAACGGAGGTGGAGAAACAACTGGGATCGGCGCTCCGGACAGCCGAGGTGTGGGGGCGCAAAGAACGCTGGCGGAATACTTGCACACCGAAATCATTCGGGCAAAAAAAAAAATTTCTCAGTGCGCCTCACTGGTGCGGACAAAGAAAAAAAAAAGACCGGCGTCACGAAAAAAGATGACACGGCGAAAAGAAAGAAGTGACAGGGACCATCTCATCGGGTCAGAGCCAGTTTTTGCACAGAGAGTGGGGAAACGACTCATTTGCTGATGAATCGTCACCGGGAAAAGGAGAGAGGTGAGCGTCATTCGAAACCAAGGATGAAAAAAGATGCCGAATGCTACACCAATACGGGCACAGCGGAAGAACTCACATACTAAAGCTATCGGGGGCGCAACAGCGCCGGGAGAGGACTCAGTTCGAAGCGGAAGCATCTCAAAAGAAAAAAAAACAACACTCTTGGAGGAGAGAAAGACTGGCCGACAATTAAAAATAATGCGAAGAGAGCTGTCCTCCTCTTGGCCAGTGAATAAAGCCGTGCCCGATGGGGGAGGTAGAACCACTAGGCATCCGAGGCACTCGCGGGTATCAGGCCTCCAACAAGAAAAGATTGAGACATGGCTGAATTCAAGAACAAAATGGAGTTCCTACCCGATCGAGCACCACGACTTAAAGGCAGAGAAACGTCTATATGGTTGACCCAAAATCTTTCACACCCAAAGCATAGATTGAAAGGATCGGAAAAGCGGTGGGTTGAAAAAAGGTCGGCCACCACAAGGAGGAAGCCTGCCCATCCGGTTATGAAAAGACAAAAGGGGCGGGGACAAGAAGGGAGCACAAGCCTCCGACTTCTGTTCAGTCAAGCAAAAAACGGAAAAACACGACCACCTTGCGCGAAAAGCGGAAAACGGGAGCGAAATGACTAAGGATAGAGAAACTCTCCTTCTCAGACGAGGGGAAGGTCCTGACGTAAAGAAAGAGCGAGGGGGAAACACGGGACGTAGCGGCTACTTGTCGGGGGGGGACCAGGAACAAAACAGGGATCGCGTGCGGACAGCCATGCCGAGATGGAGGCTCACAAGGAAAGAGGAACACAATCTCCTAAGGGAAGGAGCTGCATGGCGGGTCTTCAATTCGACGGAAAACGTAAGGACTGAGCCCGTGGTGCAAGGAGATGGAGCGAAGTTGAACTACCATGACTCGGAAGGAAAGGCAAGAACTCCACTCCCCTTGTAGAGGGGATGTGACATGGGGGGTTCTTCAACGGATAATTCGAGTTGGCCTCAAAATGTCCAAAGAAGGTTCAGGGAAAGGCTTGGTGTCCTCACGTCACCATTGCCATTCAACTTGCTGGACTAGAATTGAATCCTGCCGTAATCGACTTGGAACTAAGGGCGGATTGGGAAAGAATATCTTTCAAGAAAGAGTGATGGGACAAAAAACAAAAAATCATCACCCTCCTGGAAAGAAAAAAAATCGCGAGAAGTGCGGGGAAAGGGGGGGGACAGAGGGGCAATCACGAAAGCTGTTGAGAGCGGCAGGAGTAGCATGTTAACTGAACTTGGTCAAAAAAAAAATCTTGTGAAAGGAAGGGTGGACTGCCAGGAAACTAAAAGGTAGGGGTCGTCTGTAACATCACTGAGAATGAGATGATGAAAAAGTGATGCAGGCGGAAAACGACTGTCCCTTAGGTGCGGGGTATCACCGGAGGGTCCTTGGGGGGGTATAAAGAAACCGGTGAGGAGAAAAGAATCTTGCGAGAGAGAGAGGGGGAAGATCAGAAGAGTGGATTCGAAAACAAACAAAATAGAACCGATAGACTCTCACAACACTGAAGACGAGGCCGGTCGTCATAGGGTCCGGGCGTGTACTGGGAGGGAGGGGAATAAGCTCTTATACGACAGCACTCGCTTTAATAAAAAAAAAACTGGAATTGTAGAGAAGACCTTAGGCGGAGGGCCTCCACTGAGGAGGGGCGAATGAAAAAAACCTACGTCGGGCAGGAAGAGCGCGGCGGACCGGACAAAGATCAGGGAAAGTCTGGGAGACGAATCATGGGGTGAAGGGCACGCGAAAATGCAAGCTTGTCTGGAACATCAAGGGAAATCTGAAGACAAGCGAGTGAGGCCACGCAATCAAAAGAAAGGCTTGGACGTCTTGTGAATTCGGAGTAGAGAGATGAAGTCCAGGGGGAACCTATGAAGGGGTAGTACCCAGTGAGAAACGCGAAAAGTCTTGACCAAAAAGGAGGGGAAACAGATTTTCTTGAAAAAGGAGGTGTTAAGAAGCGTGGAGTCGCCCTCTGATACGGATCGAGGAGAGACTGGAGGAATGCCTGACCGAATTGTGATCTGAAACGGAGAGATTCGGCGGATTTTGGGCTAAAAAGATCATCGGGAATGCATAATAGAACGACTAGAGGGGGACACCAACACTCTAGGAAAAGGGAACCTTCGGTTTGGGCAAAATACGACCGGCATTTTGGTAACGAAGCCTCTGTCCTAAAATAAAGCTACGAGAATTCTTGGTTAACGAAGAGTGAAAGCATTGGACAAAAAGGAAAAATAAGGATCCGAGGAGAAAAAGGAGGAGGATCTCGATACATTCAGAGATAGGAGCAGGAACATATCTCTATGACCCAATATGTCGTAGACAAGATGGAGAAAATGCGGCGCGGAAAGTAAAAGAAAAAAAACACACCCAAAGGAAGGAAACACCACCGCCACCTTGACGGGGGAAACCGGAGCAAGATAGCAAAGAGAACTTCGTAACATGGAGAAAAAAAAAAGCCGGGGGTTCAGGCATGTACGGCCCAACTTGTCAAGCAGACGTGGTCGAGAAAGATCGGTGTTTAGAAAGACTCAGTGCAAAAGAATCGGCGAAAGCTGATGTACTTTGTAGTTATTACTAGGCAAGGAAAGATCGGAAAGCCATGAACACAGTCTTGTCGGCCAGAAGAGAGATGATTGTTGGAAAGAGCCGGGATCCTTGTAGATGCCTCTTTTATAGGGTTAAATCCGATGAAAAAGAAAGTGTAGATGCGATCTGCCTGACACCGAGACGGGGGGGGACATTGAGAAAAAGCGCTGTACAGTCTCACGGACGAGAATGGAACAATGTGACACTTAATAAAAACAGCTGGAGAAGCTCGCCAGAACGACTTGGCAGAATTAGTAGTAAACGCCGACCAGCTAACTCTGAACTGAAGGGAAGTGGGGCCTAGAACAAGTCGAAGTTCATTCAGAAAAAAAGTTATACGATGTTTTGGACGTCTTGGGTTGTACGCCAAAAAGAGGGTGACTGTATGAAAGTTAAGCGACACAGATGGTTAATTCTGGTGAGGGGGAGGAGGGAAAAAGGTGCTCTATGACTCTACTTAAACTTGTCGATACAGAAAGAGGATCTATACGAACAGTGTGTGAGGGTCAATAGGTGAAATCCCAAGGGGGAGGAAAGGGGAGAGAAAGATACCTCACAGCCTGCAGAGTGGACGACCAGGTCTGTACGGGGGAGGAAAAAAAAGGGACTTTCAAGGGGAGAGGAAAACGGAATGTTTTAGAGGGAGCGCCCAAGGATGTTTACAAAGGAGGCTCAGTTCCGATATACCGGGCCCGCAGAAGCGAAAGACTGGGAACCGAAAAGGGAAACAGGTATCAGGTTCCTGGTAACGTAGAGAGTGGTGTTCGGAGAAGAATGGCAATCGAGCACGTCTACGTTCTTGTCGATGAGGCTCACTGGAGGCGAGAAAAGAAAAAATCACACACCAGGGTAGAGAAAGAGAGAGATTCTTTCGTGTTCTAAGATATCAGGACCGGAGAGAACCAGCTATAACGTGCTCTTCCCTTAAGGGCAGAAGCAAACCGCAACCATAAAAAGAAAGAAGAGACCAATATGCAACAATATACAAAGAGGGAGATCGATTACACGGACAAGGCGGACCTGGCTCAAGGTAGCAGCAGGACGCACCCTGGGCGCTACTCAACAGTGAAAGAGATTTCAAAGCAGACAAGAATGGTTTGTAGGAAAAAACCTGTGTAATTCCGCTGAATGTGAGCGAAGCAAAAAGAGAAAAGAAGAACTACGCTTTGTTAAACCAGGAAAAAGAAACCGACGGGCAACGTGACGTGGCGATCCGGAAGGGATCTGAAAAAAAAGGGGAGGAAGGTTCCCCACTAGAACAGAGATAAACTCAAAAGGCACAAAATCTATGAGGCGTAGCCTGCAACTACGAAGGAAAGGAAGCTGCCGACGAACCAAACATCGTCTACATACGGGGGGAGGACACTAAAGAAGTGGTCGAAATCACTGGAAAAACAGCCTATTATGAGGAGAGAAAAGGAATTAAGCAAAATGCGTGTGGCGAAAGATCAGAAGGAAAACGCGCGGACGCCATGGAAGACCGCTTACATGGCTCCAAGGTCAGGGCAGGTTTTAGAAAAAAACAGATCGCCTAAGGAAGGGGGGCGCCAAGACGGCATCCGCTAAAAAAATAAGGAAGATACAATTATCTCATTGAGCGAAGGAGAAAAACACGACCACGAGCCTGATGGCAGACAAACTGAGGGGGAAAGTCGCCGAGAAGAGAATGCGCTTCCTCACCTCAAGAACCTGGACCTACCATCCGCAGCTCAAAAGAGGGAGGGAAACTGTCGGAAAAAAAACAGAGAGAAATTAGGGGCTTCCCTTGGTTACTCATAAGTAAAAAAAAAAAAAAAGCGAGTCTTAACCGGGAAGAATTGAAAAAAGGGAAGAGATGGCGCGACCGGAAAAAAAGGTGCGATCGGATTAAGGGTTGTATGTGAAAACTCCGACGAAAATTAGGAAGGGAGTGAAGAAAACTTTGCAAGGCCCTGGGTCGAGACCTGTCGAATGTGTCCGGGCGCCTGAGAAGTCGGAAAAAACTGAAGAAATATCACCTCGGGCTAAAAAGAATGCTTCGCGTCTGTCAAAGTCGTCGGCGACGTGATAAACTGCCATGGTGAAAGAAAGGCGCTCGGAGAACAAAGAAACCGCTATGCACAAAACGACGACTATAAAGGTGGGAAGCAGAGGTGGGTGGGGTCATCATGCTCGTACTCTTAGAGAGTGACGCACGCGTTCGCAACAAATCGGGAAGAGAAATCGCGAACATCATCAAGGAGGTAATGCCCGAAAAGAAAAAAGAAAAGACTCTATAGATCAGAGCGCTACAAACAAAACATGGGCTACGAAAACACTCTGTTGGGTTGGGGACATAGGGAAAAAACACAGACAAGCCGAAGATGGTAAAAAGCTGGACTAAAAAACGACGGGGAGAAATGGGAAACGAAAAAAAAAAAGCGAAGAAATCGGGACGACGGCACTCCTTTCATCGGGCTAGGGGAAGAGGTCTCAAGCGAGGAGAGCTCATGAGGGAAATGCCAGAAGCTGGCCAAAGGGAGGAAAGTCACTACCGAGAGAAAGAAGAAAAAGGGAAAAACACGTGCTAGGACATTCGGGACTCTAGGGGAGTCGAATCAAATCCTTTCAGGGTGAAGGAAAAGGAAGGAAATTCAACAATAAGACGGCGAAAAGGACTCTTCCAAAAAGAGGAAGAGTACAAAGATATAAAGGCCAGGAGATAGTACGATAGGCTGAAGCTAGTCTACCTCCAAAACCACTTAAAACCAAAAAAGAAAGCAAGGCGGCACGAAGGGAACAATGTGTTGAGCGTCGATAGGTGGTAAAAAAGGGGGTGGGGGCCCTAAGCAGGGGAAAACGCTAGGATCTCGAGATGATCTCGCGACGTGAGAGAGACAACTGCGGTATGAAAGAAAAAATAATCCGGGGTTAGGAAAAAGAAAAAGAAAACATTCGTCAACGACATTAACTGGTTGAATTCAAAATCATAAGATTCGCCATAGGGGAAGAAAGCATCAGGAGTATGTAAGCAGCAAGTTCTTCGAGGGGAAAAGGTTGTTCAAAGATATACTACCTCGAGAAAAAGCAGTGTAAGGCTTATCGAGGGAAGGAAGCCAATTGAGAAAGAAGATGATGCAAGGATGCGGGTCTGTACAAGCCGAAGCATACTAAAGATTCGGACATAAAAAAGAAACATAATCACAGCCTCCCCAGTCAGCCAAGGAAGAAAGAGAAGCCTGAGGAAGGGAGACCAATGACTGGCAGAGCGAACAACCAGAGGGCCCAGGCTAGCTGAGGGAAAAGCTTTTTGAAGATCTGGGGGACAAAAGAGAAGAACTAATCCGCGATGACGACTGGCCACGACTGGCGAAAAGGGGAAGGAGATTCCTGCAGGGAAAAATGGGGAAAGACAATCTACAAATTCGTCTTAAGCCGGGAGAAAAGGACCTTTTCCGAATTCGACCGATATGAAGAATACATCACGGAAAGACCGAGTGTTGAGGGGAGCGATGTGTGGCATCCACACTGGGATGTTCCTCCCAATACACGGATGTTCATAAAAAAGAGGAAGAAAGGTAAATTTGTCATCACTAAGCAAGATGGAAAAATGAAGGGAAAGAGCTAAATTGAAAGAAAGATAAAATAGGAAAATACGCCCGCTCCGTGGGACTTATAGAATAAAAGAGAACCTGAGCTTTTTTCGACTCAAGGGGAAGGTTATCTGTAAGCCGCAAAAGGGGTGATGGGGCGCAAATCAGCGATCGCGGGTGCCAAGGATTGCAACCAAGAAAGCAGAAATAAACGGATGGACGTGGCGCCATTGTGGGGGCCGAAAGGCAGAGGCAAAAGAAAGAAAGTCTGCACCAGGTAAAAGTAGAGGAGAGGGAAGGAATAAGTGTAAAGGACCCAGCATTACACAAGTAAAAGGGTTGGTGAACATAAAGAAAGACAAAGTTCTATGTAAGACGAACACATGGCGCATCAGGAGTCTGTTAGAGGGTACAAGGAATACAAAAAGAGAGGAAATTCCGGATGCAGAAGATGCGGGGTACGAACGAACAAGTCAGGAGGAGAAAAGACCATGGGGAAAAAAGGAATCGCGATGAACTACGAGGGCCCTCGCGTCTAGAAGCATAGATATAAACAACACAAAGAGAGGAGAATAAGAAATTGCTTGAAACTACGGAAAACGAGAGTCCTCCTGCCAGGCTGGCTCAGCGTGACTAAGTGGCAAATGTGACAGAAGCAGTGAAAAATGGTGTCTGACTCAAAGCAGAGAGAAAAAGATGGCGCAATCGGGGTCGACGACGAAGACTGGCGCCAGGGTTTCTGGGGAAAGCATGGTGACCTCGGAAGAAAAAAAAAGGGAGGGGGAAACACTTGCGTATGGCAATATCCTCGATGACTGTGACTAACCAAGGGAGAGGAATGCCCTCATAAGAGGAAGGGAAAAAAGAGACCCTGCCAGAGGCCCGAGGAATGGTAGGAACCCAGGCTATCTACCCCAACAGAAAGGTGAAGGAAGAGACATGTGTGGAGAAAGAAGGTAGGGGAAAATCCGACGAGTGGGCTCCTCTACAACCAGAAAGGACTGTCGCATATCCCAAAAAAAAAAATGAGATAGCTCAGGGACGCTAAAGTAGAGAATCGAACTAGACTTAATAAAAAAAAGTATATACTAGTACCTAAAGCTACGGAGAAGTCCCTCGCTGATCCTCAAGGGAAAAAGTAACGGAAGGGAAGAAGTTCATTCCAGAACACCAAAGACATGGGTCCTATATGGGTGCAAATAAAAAAAAAGAAATCCAAGTACGGAAAGGGGAGGGGTCAACTCATGCGTAGTCTGCCTCGCCCACGGCCGTATAAGACCGCTGTGTGAAAGGGAACGACAGTGTCTCCAAGGGCGCACGAAGCCGCCACCTAATGGACGGAAAAATACTGTAAGGGGGGGGGGAGGTAAACATAGGGTATCGAGGATTAGATTTTGGGGGGCAAAGAGAGGGCCCAATCGTGGGAAAAGGAAATGGAATTGGGCTCGTGGAGAATTCCCATAAAGGAGGACAGTCAAAATTGAGGGAAAGTCGAACTTTGTCCGGCCTTTCAAATCGAGCTGGCGACGTGGTCAGAAAGGAGGGAGAGCGGATGGAGGAAGAAGGGAAAAAAAGCCTTGCTTGAGAACCTAAACCCGCCGTATTGAGAAAGGAAAGGGGCTCTGCCCTCTATAAAGCCAACTGCCGGACGTGTGAAAGAGAGCCTGTGACCCTCTACTGAAAAAAAGAAGCGCTGTCCACCGACGAACTCCTCCGAATTTATGGCGTGTAACAGCATGAGAAGAGGGCCTATTGTTGAAAGGTGGCTAAAAAACATCTGAGGAAAACCGGAAGGAAGGGGGGGGGGTGCTGGTAATCAAGAGTCCTTTGTTTCCATACAGTCCAAGCACCGCGTTTGTGTCTTACAGAAAAGAGAAGGAGCATATCGATATCAGCCATATCGCGTTAGTATCTGAGATAGGCATGAAAAGAAAAAAAACTCGACCCATATCGACGCTCAATGTCAAAAAAATTAAAAGAAAGGATTCAGCTTGTCGCGCTTGGACTTGGGTTTTAGTGTAGTAAGCTTCTCGCTGGGGTAAAAAAAGATCGTAAACATTCTTAAGAGAACGGAAAGGGACCGATAGGAAGGCTTCTTCTTTAGAAAGAGGGGGATCCGCCGTATTAATGCATCATGAAGTAAAAAACGAAGGATGGACAAAAAACGCCAGAGTTGGTCAGAAGCAAGCGTTAAAGGCATGGGAAAGAAAGAGGGGTCCGGGACCTACAGGCAAGAGGATGCCCAGATACGCGCCGGCCCCATCTCTGAGGGAGGAAACTGAAGCCAGTAACCTATTTTGGAAGGGGGACGTTTACCAAGGTCAAAAGAAGGAGTCAACTTGAAGGTCCATGTGGAGCGATCTCATGGTCGCAAAGAGGCGAACCAAATCCCTGCGGGCGACCGGAGTTTCGTGATGGAAAAACGTTGGTTCGTAAGTCGTGTATTCATTGGGTGGGGAGCTGAAAGGTGGAGAAGGGACCTAAAGAGGATTTATGATTAAAATGACACGGGACAAGACACTAGGCAGAATCGATGGGTCGAACATAAACTTATTCTAGTAAATAAGCGAAAATGTTGGATCCCCACAGCGAGGGAAAAGTCTCAGGGAGGAGGGGGGGGGTGCTAACGACAGGGGGTAACCAAGCCAGAATGGTCCCGAAAGACAGGGAAGTGAGAACTCATGCGACGAAGAATTTTCCGACAGAAAAAAAGAGAAAAAAAGCATTCCAAAAATAAGAAAAAAGAAGGGGGGGAAGGGGACCGGGAGGTGATCTCACAGGCACTCTCTGATCCTAGAGAGAATATGGTCTAGACCCAATTAACGCGTCAGGCCCAGCGAAAATGAAAAGGGGAGGCTACGGGAAAAAGGAGTAGAAATAAAAAACCACCACGAGCCGAGACCTCAAACCTTGACGTGGCAGTTGGGGTGAAGAGAACAGCAACGAAGAAACTTCTCCAGTGGTTCGAGACCTATCTGGGGCACTGTTTGAGGGCGGAGGACCAAAAGGGGGTAGGAAAAGGGGTGTCGAGGACGATCTGGGGGGGGGGAAAGTTAAAATGGTCATTCCTTTAAATGTCGAAGAACTCGGGCGAGCTGCCTGATGGGGGGTTAAAGGTCGCAGTTGAAAGGCAGGCGCACTGGAGAGCTATCTTAAAAGATCGCATTCGCGGGAACAGCTCGGCGTAGAGAGTGTTGCTTTTGCGGGAATGGGAAGAAAATGTCGAGGCCGGTCTGTAGCGGAGTCCGATGATTTCGCACATTGCCTTCTGGCGATAAGGTCTTCGCACCCCAAAGGGAAGTGAGCACATGCCAGTCTAGGAAAAAACAAGGAGTCCGACTAGAAGAAGGTCAGGTTGACGAAGTCCGCCTTGGCGAAAATAAAAGAAAACTAAGGGGGGGGAGGGCAAGTCTAGACCCTCATCGCATTCATGACCCGGACCGTACCTGGAGATAAAAACTCAATGGGAGAAATGTGGCAGAAGATGTTGTGGAACCCATGTTGGGGGGGGGGGGGGGAGGAAAAGGATTTACGTGGAACATGGGGTCATTTTGCTAAGAGATGACAGAGGCTTGGAGGGCGGAAATCGACGATAGCTCTGGCGTCTCTGGGTGGCCCGAATGTCACCGTCCCTTGGCGATAAACCACGTCTAGACAGAGGAGAAATTTGCCACGGTTTTGAGGTGGTGAAGGGGGCATTTACTACAGCACAGGCGGTTTGCTGTCGGGGAGGACTTTTTGGCAGGAAAGAAAAGAAAAAAAAATCATGGGTAAAACCCAAAGTTCTTAGGGGGGGGCGGAACAACCGTTCACTTCGCGCTGATGGAAAAAAGATTCATTGGGGAAGAGTTTCTCAGGCTCAGTTTGAGGCGTTCCAAAAGGATTCACGAGTGATTAATACGGAACCCCGGCCCTTCCTAGGAACCACAAGGGGGGATTCCTCTCGCCCAGCCCTGTATCAGGGATATTGCAGGGGAAATGGTGTTCTTGCATCAAGATTGGATAGGAAATTAGACGTCTTGAGAAAAGGAGGCCGAAAGGCTCTACAGCAAGAAAATCTAACAACAACAAATTGTAGGAAGCCATATATCTTTCGGGGTCAGGAGAACGGGAGAAAGGAAGGGACTAAATAAACGTCGAAGTCGTCGAATGTAAAGAAGAAGAGGCCAAAAACCGCTACGGAACTGAAAAAAGACGATACGTCTGATGCGGATCCGAAATACCTCGCGCTGCATATTGGGAAAGTCTCAAGGACTGCGCATCGCGGCTGGAAATAACTCAAACCTTGGCCACGAAAAGGCCAACCTGGAATAGGTATTGTCAAAGGTAAGAGGAGGGGAAAGGGGGTGTCGCCAAGAAAAAACTTCAGGTCACCCGATGCCTGGAAGGGGGAAGAACCGCACACGGATCTACCATAACAAAAGCTTGGGTGAGGAAAATGACCTACACCACCAACTTAAACGTGATCGTGGACTGGAAGGACTGGTCGAACCATTTGACGAAGACTCTAGCAAGGGACTTGACAGGAAAATCGTAAAAGATCCGAATCAAGAAACTCTTTAAGAGAGCCGAAAAGACTAAAATGTTCAAAGAAGCTGGGAAGGAAAAAAAGTAAAGGAAACATAGGTCCAGAAACGTGGTTCGGACGAATGGGAAAGGACGATTAATCGAAAGCGTCCGGCAGATCGTAGGAGAGGCTTCGAGAAGGGGGTCGTCGAGTGGCGGATATGGGAAACACTGTAATACTAAAGCAACCTTGTTCCTGCTACGGAGAGAGGGGGAGCCAGTCGAAAAGAGGGCGCCAAGTAAGATCAGGAGGGGGTTCGAGAAAGAAGAAAGCATCAAGCCGACTGGAAAATCGCATCCGCAAGAACTGCCAGTGAAAAAGAATAACGGCAGACGCCGACGCACCAACCTAGCCCGATGATGTGGGGGGACCAAAAACCTGGCGGAAGGCTTCCGCGATCTCGACTTAGAGGGAAGAAAGGATACCCTACACTACCACCATCTCGCCTATCGGGAACTTTCGGGAAGGGACATAAAAACAAGACGTCCTCGACACGTCCGAAAATGTGGGTTCGCTACAGAAAAGAAGAAAAGAGGTCATTGCCACCTTGAATAATAAGGTCCCGGGAGAGGTAGTCCGGCCCCAAATTCAACCGTAAGGCAGGCTCGGCATGGCCTGGGGGGGGGAGGGGGGGAAAATTCTACCAGAGTGAAAAGCCCAGTTCGCAGCTGCTCAGAGGATGAAAAAGCCCTGGAGGGAAAGGGTAGCGTTTCGGCGACGAGCGCGAGGGTTCGAGAGCAAAAACTGAAATCGATATCTCGGGCTAAGCTTGCTGGATGATTAAAGAGGACGGGGGAAGAAGAGGAAAAAAGGTTAGACGGAGAAGATCCCTGTTTCGGGCACCAAGGAGGAGAGTCTAAAAACTCAGGGGAAAACCCGTAATTTCGCTTGTTTTGGCATCAAGGGCGGAGTTCTCTTCTAAAGGAGGATGAAGAGTCGCCACCAGAGATAGCCGAAAAACGCTCGGCGCAGACCATCAACTGAGTCATGATAACCTTAAAGAAGAGGAGAATTGATTCCACAAGGCCCACATCACTCGCAACAATGACATACATTAGAACGAGAAAGGGGTACAAGGACGAAAACAAAGGTCAAGCCGCAATGTGGGAGGACATCGGACTACCATCGAAAAATTAGAAAAACGGGAGAAGGAAGCTGCGAGACGTCCATCGAATGGCCACTAGAACAGGTTACATCTAGAGTGGCAGGGGAACCAACTCAAAGAAGGGCGGCGCTAGTCGATTGCCGAGAGTAAAAGGGAGGGGCAGAACAGGCAAGCAATCGGGAATAACAATCCTTCAGAGCGAACAGGACAAATTCTGTTCCGACCTTGTATGGCAATAAAAATGCGTGGGGCACTCATGATTCCCATAATCTTCTTAGGGACAGGAGGGGACGGACGCACAATAGACGACTACATCGTCTCCCACGTTAAATCTTAAAGGAAGTACTGTGGGGGGAAAAACCGATATATGAGCGTCCCTCAAGAACAAAATTAAACATCCATCAAAAAAGGGGGAGGGGTCTCGCAGGTGTGCAATGTGGTGTGCGATAGGCGATTGGGGGGGAAAGGAAGACTATAACCAAAGAAAGCTTGAGCGGCGATATGATATGCTCGATTAGAAGTGAGATGAGAGAAAAAACTTAGGGTTCTGGAGAAAAAGAAGCCCGGTTGCTTACAGCACCAAGAAAATGGGGGGGGGGGCCCAGTACTTTTGGACAGACTGGAACTTTAAACGAAAACTTGAAAAAGAAAAAAAGCGGGAAAGTTCCGACGCCCTCAACAGGAGTGAATGCAGCACCGGAGGGGAAAATCAGCTGAAGTCAAGGCGATGGAACAGGACTGAAACCGCTCTACCAACAAACCGAAAAGGGACTTAGTATAGAGGAGAAAGGGCCAAGGCGCGCGAGCTTAAAAAGGAGGGCGGGGTAGTAAAGAGGGGGGGGGGGGGGGGACCGCAGCCGACCTACCCGTGACTGAATAAAAAAAAATCTTAAAAAGGAGGCCGCAATCTCAGAGAAGGCCGGCATCAAGGTCAGTGTCCACCAATGGAAAGAGAGAATTGGAAAAAGAAAAAAAAGTCCACCTTAAGACGCTTTGGGCCTATCTTTCACATCACTCCTCGAGTCTAAGGGGAAAAAAAAAAGGGAGGATATAGAGGTCGGCGGGAACGGTGCGACGAGGGCAATGGAGAAACGCATAAGGATCAGTGCAAAACAAAAAGAGAAAAAAGAAGGAAGATTAGGGCCACAGAAAACTATGCATCGTGACTCACTACACTCGCATTGGTTAGGGGGGAGAAGGGGCGCAAAAAGAGAGGAAAATGGCTGTGCCGAAAAAAAAAGCAAAAGGGTTCGGGGACATGAAAGAGAACATTTCATGTAACGGTTAACCGACACTGGGGAAAAAGGGTATCTAACAGGGAAGGAAGGGGAAGCGCGGCCAGAGGACGTTAGCCTTAAGAATAGGAAAAAGTACATGTGCTGTACCGTCAAGGAGGAAAGACTCTAAGTGGGTCGCAAAATCAGGACGGCGGCGGTGAGAGGGACAGATCCACCGCCGGGAAGGAAGAAAAAAGATCAATTAAACTAAGGGAGAAAACGCTGGACCCGACACCAACGCATTGTCAGGCGCATGAGAACGGAGAGTCCTGGGGGGGGGAGAAAGGGAAAGCCATCGAAGAGTGATATCATCGCCATTTGGTGCACATCGATACAAGAAAACTCAGGGGGTAGGGAATAAGGGAAGAACAAATGGGACGCAGTAGAAGCGTGGATGCGTCATTAGACCAAAGATGAGACGCTTCTCATTATGACCGGATAAGGGAAAACTACACCAGTCACATGAAACGGCCAGAAAATGCCATTGCCCATTAGCGCGCGGCGAAAGAAGGGGAGAGGCAAAGACGTCGTTCGCATCAAAGCGAAGAGAAAAAAAAAACAAAACGAGGATAGGATGCAGGACGACGGCGAGCTGAGGGCCGCCGCAGTGCGCTGGGCGACGGAGAGTCAGGGAGGAAGGGGAATGGTCTTCAAAAAAGAGGGGAGGGGAGACAACCTCCACTGGCCAGAACGCGAAGAAAACGGAAATCGGGCGGGTCCTCCTTACGCTCACCGAGAGACTTGAGAAAGGGGGCTGAATGATCGAAAAAAGATTCCTAAAAGATCGAAACGATGGCATATCACCTCTATTAGCGGGGGTAATCCAAAAAGTCTAATGCCCGCAAAGAATCAGAAGGAATCTGTTCTCTGGAAAATGAAGGGGGGAAAAATCTGGAAGGTCGGCCAAACAAGGATAAAACGAGAAATACGTGTGGTATTCAATACGAAAAGGGGAGGGAGAAAACAAGTCAAACGCTCTGCTGCAGCAGACAGTCGGAATAATTCGAAGAAAGGAAAAATTAATCTCAGGACAACGGGGCATGAAAGAGCGGAGACGAGAGGCGGTCAGAAAAAAGGTCGAGGTACGGGAAGGTCTGAAAGGCACCAAAAACTAGGGGGGAAAAGGACTTAAATGGCAGGATACGTCGAAGAACCAAACACTGGACGGCGGCGCAAACATGGGGGCCCGATATTGTGTCTCAAAGAGAGGAAAAAAGACAAATCAATACGAGCGGTACGGATTCCGAAACTGCAGAAGGTCTTTAACTGAAGAGAAAAAGGACCGTTCTTCCCGCCGGCGGGGGTTGCAGAGTTGTCGCAGCCATTTCACTCCGACATCGTCGGGAAAGGGAAAAAAAAAGCCGTCGAAGTACGTTGGCGTCAGCAGCGATCGAGATGTCGTGTACAGCTCAGTTCCAAAGCGTTCAAAAAAAGGAAAAGTGCCTTCGGGGGGGGGGAGCCTAGAATGCTCTGCCAGTCCATTTGCAAGCGGACCGTGGGAAAAAGGTCAAAGAGACGAGGGGAACTTTTCGAAGGGCGTACGCCGAGGTCGGTCGCAGAGGTAAACACCAAAATACCGGGGTAAGAAACTCAAAGGATAAGAGAGAGAACGGCGGCATTGCCCGACGATCACCGCCAGGTACCGGGGGGGGCGGTGGTTGATAGTCAAAAGGAAAGAGAACTGCAAAAGGAAAAAAATCGCCGACGTTGGCCTGCAGACTAGACCTGGGGGGAGGGAGGACGAAAACCTAAAAAGAGGAAGAGGTGGGTGGAAAGTGGGGGGAGCACTTTCCAGGAAGAACGGAGGGAAGTTATGGGCAGCACACAAAAGAATGTCCCTTGATTTTTATCAATACCTCCATGGGGGTAGAGCACCGCGAAGACTATAGATCTAGAGATAAAAGAGCGTGTATCTGGGAAGAGGGGGGGAGGAAAGAAAAACAATCGACCAAATATCAAGAACAAAAAGGCACCACCAGGAAGGCTCGCCTCTGGTCGCCTGGTAAACTTGGGTTGGAGGGGATGTATGAATCTCTCCGGTTTCCACTCGTGAAAGTTAAGTATAAAAACCGGAGCCGATGATTAGGACGAAGAATTAATTCTTCTGAACCGCAGTAGGCTTGTTGATAAGAGGAAAAAAAAACTGCGGAGATGGCCTCCAAGAGAGGCCCGAAGTGTGTGAAGGTCAAAGAATGAGGTAGGGTTAGAGACGATAGTAATGGACCACAGGGCAACTTTCGGGGCAATCGAACTCAAGAACCCACAGCGCTTATACTCCAAAAAATCTCCGGGGGAAGCTGCAAGGTACTTTCCAAGGAGAGAGTAGCTGCGCAGCGGAAGGGTGAATTAGCCCTCCGTCCGATGGTCGTCACCGAACTGTCGACATAGAGGGAAAAAATTTTGTGGAGGATGGGCAAAAGCAGTGTCGTAGAGAAGGTAGGCATTGTGGAGGAGTCGCCGCTGAAGAACTTCGAGGTATAGAAGTGAAAGGCGATGCCAAAACCTTTCTGGGTCTGCGCCTGACAAAAAGGAAGGCTGAATGGTGCTAACTCGTCACGGGGGGGGAAGAGGAAGAGATATAAAACAGCTGATTGGCAACCCAACAAAGAAACTGACTAAAAGGAAATTTTTGTGGAAGAAAGGACATAAAATGTTGGGAGAAAACGCCGCGGTGCCAAAAAAAAGGGCAGTCTTCTGCAGTAAAGGGGAAGTAAGGGGACCGAAGAAACTTTGAAAGCATTCCCCAGAACCACTATAAACCTAGGTATCAGGGGGTGAAAAGGTAGTGGGGAAACACATTCAGAGCTCGGCGAGAACTAGCGTGACAGGTATAGAAAAAGGGAGGAAGAGGTCGGCCAGAAAAATCTAATGGGCGCGACGGCCGCTGTAGAATCAAACCCCAGAGGGAAGAAGAGAAAAAAAAGGGAGGTATTTGGTCCGGAGCGCCACGAGGCATACCGAATTGAGTGAAGGGGGGAAAAGCGTCTTTGAGGGGAGTGGCGTAACCCAACTGCCGCCGGAGTGAAAAAAGAGGGGGTGTTTGAAGGGGAACATGAAAGGGAGCCGAAAGCGAAGCGGGCGGATGGTAGTACAGGGAGGAGGCCGAGCCTGTCGAGTCGCTAGGAAAGAATTCCAAGTGAATAGGAGGAAAGAAGATCCTTTCGGTTGGGCGGTCGGACGAAAGAAGGGGTGTTTAATTGCGAGGCCGGTCTGGTACTTGGGGAAAGGACGGATGAAACGGCAAAAAGGGGGGGAATTATGCGAAAGAGGAGGAAAAGGAACCAGCCTGGGCCTTTTAGCCCAGGCGAAGGTCTGAACAGGGAAGACAAGAAGAAATCTGCAGCAAAAAAATGCCGTAAGTCAATATTTAACAGGAAGAAAAAAATCAAGGTTGAGGGACGGTGAATCAAGACGCAGCTCAGCTCCTCCGCCTTGCGAGACATCGAATGGTCAGGAGGAAGAGAATAAAAGGGAAACTAAAAGGGGTGGCCGTCGGGTCGGCCAGCAGGTCGTGGGAAACCAATTGATTGGCCGGCAAAACACAAATTTTGATGCGGAACGATCGGAGCTCTGTAACGGGGGAGGAGAGTGTACCTCACAAGGGAGTCCAGCCGGATCGACATCGAGAAATGTGAAAAAGTGTGGGGAGGGGGGGAAACGTGTTCAGTTGACCAATGGTCCTCACAAAGTTTGAAAAGTCCATTGTCGAAGTGAGAAGACCTCAAGGGAAGGAGAGGTAAAACGGGAACAAGAATGGGCTACCCACCATTTGCCGCGGAGGGGAATCTAGGAAGTGGCGAGTTACGACTAAAGACAAGGGGGTGGGAATTGCAAACCAGGAGTGGGAGCCGTTACGTGCATAAATGTACAGAAAACGGAAGCACTACGCTCGTTTTGGGACGGGGGACTCTCCGAATACTAGAGTAGGAGTGAAGTGACGGAGAGGGGGGGGGGCTGGTCCTTACAGAATAGCCACGTCACGTTTCTTAGAGAAAAGGAGCTAGGATAAAAAA